>ENA-USUG01000074-USUG01000074.1-human-gut-metagenome-genome-assembly--contig:-NODE-74-length-119280-cov-21.751651_pt1 | contig 119280 bp, 107 predicted proteins | sample MGYA00250059_ERZ773394 | MGnify/ENA primary metagenome ERZ773394 (study PRJEB29103, sample SAMN06111957) | human gut metagenome | biome: human gut; feature: ankylosing spondylitis patient; material... | reverse complement strand
AAGATTAGACATAAACAAATCCTCCGCATGGTCTAAGCCATACGGAGGATTAACTGTTTTACGGACACCCGTCTATCGCGCGGAATGCCTTTTATCGTTCTAGGGCTCAGGGACGTTACCGAATCAGTCTCAGGGCGTTTTCATAGTCGTTTTTGTGAACGTAGATATGATATTCATACGAATAGTTTGGGTCAACGCCGAAGCTGCCGCTGCGCCCGCGGCTGCGGCCGCCAAGCGCGGAAGAGCCCTGCAAATTCTCGGTTCTGACCGTGTAGGCAATGCCGTTGGCGGACAGGACGCTGCGGATGTTGGACTGGCGCTGCATGTCCATCGTGGTGATGAGTTCCTTGCGGTTGAAGATCGTCAGCATAATACGGCCCCCTTTATATAGAGTTTCTGTATTGATTTTACCACATGCTTTTCCTGCGTGCAATAGCGGCACAAATTGACAAGGCTCCGCGTGAATACTATAATGCTTTGCATGGAAAAGCGCTGAAAAGGCGCATTGCGCGGGAGTCGTTTCCGCACACAGAAGGGAACTATCAAAGACATGAGACAGGATCTATCGCTCCGTTTGGAGCAATTCAAAAAGCAATACGTCGCGGACGAGGCGGTGCGCAGCCGCATCGCCGAGCCGCCCGTCAAATTCATCGGCGATGAGATCATGGAGCTGGCCGTCGCCGCGCTTCTGCAGGGGGAGAACGTTCTGCTATCCGGCGGCAAGGCCACGGGCAAAAATATCTTGGCGGACAACCTTGCGTGGTTGTTCCGCCGTCCGGTCTACACTGTGTCGTTCCATGTGAATACCGACAGCAGCACGCTCATCGGCACCGACACCTTCACCGGCGGCGAAGTGCGGCTGCGCCGCGGCCCTGTCGCGCTCGCCGCGCAGTACGGCGGCTTCTGCATCTTAGATGAGATCAACATGGCAAAAAACGACGCTGTGGCCGTGCTGCACTCTGCGCTTGACTACCGCCGCCTCATCGACGTGCCGGGCTATGAGTGTATCCCTATCCACCCCGCCGCGCGCTTCATCGCCACGATGAACTACGGCTACGCCGGTACGCGCGAGCTAAACGAAGCGCTCGTCTCGCGCTTTACGGTCATCCGTATGCCGACGCTCGAGGAGGCGCAGCTCTGCGAGCTGCTGCGCGCAAACGTACCGGAGGCGTCGGACGAGAACATCAAGCGCTGCACGGGGCTGTTCCTCGATCTGAACGCCAAGGCCGTGAACGGCGAGATCTCGACGAACTCCGTCGATATGCGCGGCATGATCGCGGCCCTGCACCTGATGACCGACGGCATGGCGCCCAAGGACGCCATCGCCGTGAGCATCACGAATAAATGCTTCGATGAGTACGAGTATGCGCTCGTGCGCGACGTGGTGATGACGCGCTTTGCGCAGTAAGGGGACGAGAGTGTGAGCATTGGCAGAGAAGAGAGCCTGTTTCTGACCGTTTCCGAGGATCACAGGCAGCGAGCCTATCCTGAATATGTGCAGCGCATGAGCGCGCCCTTTTCGCGCGCGGGCGGTATGGTCGCGGCTTACGAGGGCGTGCTGCTCGGCGGAGCGGACAAGCGCTTTGGGCTGGATGAACTCAATTTATGGCTGCGCCGCTATCGCTACGCCGCCTATGATATGGACGTGCTGCTGCCTGCTGCGCACCTGTGCCTTGAGCGCGCGGTGCGCGCTGACCTCATGGCGGAGCGCCCCGGCGTTTTCGCGATGGCGCGGCAGGCAGCGGGGGAGATCCTGCGCGGCAATCTGCTGCAATACCGCCGCAGCTCGCGCGGCTGGCTCTATATTTACGACCTTGCAAAGAGGTTTCCCGGCGCGGAAACGGTCGAGGATCGCCGGTTGCTGAAAAACCTTGCGGGTTTTGACGAGATGCTCGACCTGTTCGAAGAAATCTCCGGGCGCAGCGAAACCTGCGCCGATGCCCGCGCGCTGGTCGATCTTGCGGCGTTTTTGTACTACAAAATCCTGACGCGCTACTTCGCGCCCGGCCACGACCAGGATGTTTTTCCCGAGCGGGAGACGGACGAGGCGCAGGAGCTTGCCGAACCGGGAGAGATCGAATGGACGCAGACCGAGGAGCAGGAGCTCAAATATGAAAGCGCGGGTGCGGCCTCGGCAGACGGCCTTACGCTGCCGGAGGATGCGCTCTCGTCGGTGCCGGAATATTTGCAGCGCAACTTCGGACCGAGCTTTCGCACCGAGCAGGCGATGCGCGAGATCGAGCGCGCCGTCTGCACCGGCATCCACGAGGAGCGAAAGCTCCTCTTCACCGACGGCTTGAGCGAGGATGCCTACGAGGGCAGCGAGCCCCGCGCCCAGTCGCTGCGCGCCAGTCGGGACGGCAACCTCAAAATGCTCCAAGAGCACGAGGACGCCGCGCGTCAGGGCATCCGCAGCATCGAGCAGGCCTTTCGCAATGCGCTGAGCCTGCGCAGCGAGCCGGACGTTTACCGCGCCGACCACGGCGTGCTGCAAAACGATCTGCTCTGGAAGGTCGGCCGCTGCGAAAATCCGCAGCTTTTTGAAAAGATCGTCCGGCAGGAACCGTCCGCCGTCGTCGTGGAGCTTTTGATCGACGCGAGCGGCTCGCAGAGCGTGCGGCAGAGCATGGTGGCGCTGCAAAGCTACCTCTTCAGCGCGGCGCTCAGCCGTATCCGCATCCCGCACCGCGTGATGAGCTATTGCACCTATGGCAACTACACGGTGCTGCGGCGCTTCCGCGATTACGACGACAAACCAGAGGCCGACCGCCGCATTTTGGAATACCGCGCAACGTCGAATAACCGCGACGGCCTTGCGCTGGCCGCGGCGGGACTCGACCTCAAGAAGCGGCGCGAGGAGCACAAAATTATCATCGTGTTCAGCGACGGCTTACCGAACGACATGGTCAGCGGCCGCAAGCGCGAGGGCGCGCCGGAAACCTACGTCGGCGATGCCGCCATCCGCGACACCTGCTTTCAGGTGCGAAAGCTCCGGCGCGAGGGGGCGCACGTCATCGGCATTTTCCTCGGCGAGGACGGAGAGCTTGAAAACGAGCGCATGATCTACGGCGCGTCGTTCCTGCGCATCCGCCGGGCGGAGGACTTTGCCGGAAGCGCCGGCAAGCGCCTGAGCGAAACGCTGCTGAATCTGTAAAAAAGTGAAGAGAAAAGCCCTGCTGTGAAAACGGCGGGGCTTTTTGCACAAATTTGGGGAGGAAACGTCGGGTGTGTTTTCTTTCAAATTGCGCATGGACAATTCTATATGATACTCTTATAATTACCTAAGATAATTAACAAAGATAATTACATGCAGGAGGTAGCTATGACCGTTGAAAAGATCAAGGCGTTGCTGGACGCCTGCTATCAGGCCAAGCGCGCCCGCGAGCTGCTGCCAACGCTGCCGAAGGGCGTCACATCGTCTTACATTCAGTATCTCGACGCGATCGAGCGATTGGAGTGCGAGGGCGTGCGCGTCAAGGTGTCCGACATCAGCGATGCGCTGCATCTGCCGCGCCCCGGCGTGACGCGCACAGTCGGGGAGATGGAGGACAAAGGGTATCTGCAAAAGTCCGCCTCGGCAGAGGACGGGCGCGTGACGTATCTCACCATCACCGAGCAGGGGAGAAAGCTTTCGCAGACGTTCAACGAGCAGTTTTTCGCCCAGCTCGCGCCGCTTCTCGGCGATATTTCCGACGAGGACGCGGCGTGTACCATCCGCACCATTCAGGCGCTTTACGACGTCATGGCCGAAAGGAGGATCACCCTTGTCTACTGATCACAGCGATTTTACGCAGGGCAGCATTTTGAAAAAGCTGTCGCTCTTCATGCTGCCTGTGCTCGGTGCGCTCATTTTGCAGGCGGCCTACGGCGCGGTCGACCTGCTGGTTGTCGGCCGGTTCGGCTCGACGGCAGGCCTCTCCGCCGTTTCGACCGGCAGCCAGATCTTGAACCTCGTGACCTTTGTGGTCACGCAGCTTGCGATGGGCGTTACGGTCCTGATCGCGCGGTATCTTGGCGAAAAACGGCCGGAGCAGATCGGCGCAGTCCTCGGCGGTGCGGCGGTCGTGTTCACAATTTTATCCGTCGGGATATTTATCCTGCTCGTGGGCTTTGCCCGGCCGATCTCTGTTCTGATGCAGGCGCCTGAGGAGACCGTCGGTCTCACGGCGAGCTATGTGCGCATCTGCGGCGGCGGGATCTTCTTCATCGTCGCCTACAACCTGCTCTCCGCCATTTTCCGCGGCCTTGGCGACAGCCGCTCGCCGCTCCTTTTTGTGCTGGTGGCGTGCATCGTCAACATCGCGGGCGACCTCGTTTTAGTTGCGGGCTTTGACATGGACGCCGCGGGCGCGGCCATCGCGACGGTTCTGGCGCAGGCTGTCAGCGTGGTGCTCGCGGTCGCACTGCTCGTCAGAAAGAAACTGCCGTTCGCCATCACGCGCGCAGACTTTCGCCTGAATCCCCAGTGCAGAAAGTTTTTGAGCATCGGTCTGCCGCTCGCCTTGCAGGAGTTTTTGACGCAGCTGTCGTTCCTCGCGCTCTGCGCGTTCGTCAACCGGCTGGGCCTGACAGCGTCGTCGGGCTACGGCGTTGCGAGCAAAATCGTCAACTTCGCCATGCTGATTCCCAGCGCGCTGATGCAGTCGATGGCGTCGTTCGTCGCGCAGAACGTGGGCGCGGGAAATCAGAAGCGCGCAAGGCAGTCGATGCTGACGGGCATCGGCGTGGGGCTGGTCTTCGGCTGCGCCGTGTTCGCGCTCGTGATGCTCAAGGGCGATGCGTTGGCGGGAATCTTCTCGCCGGATGCCGAGGTCGTGCAGAAAGGCTTTGAGTATCTGAAGGGCTTCGCGCCCGAGACCATCCTGACGGCGATCCTCTTCAGCATGCTCGGCTACTTCAACGGCAACAACAAGACGCTCTGGGTCATGGCACAGGGTCTCATCCAAACGCTGCTCGTCCGCCTGCCGTTTGCGTATGTGATGAGCATCCAGCCGAACGCGAGCCTGACGAAGATCGGCCTTGCCGCGCCGGTGTCCACGCTGGTCGGCGTGCTCCTGAACGTCGGCTTCTACCTCTATCTTGACCGCAAAGAAAAGCGCGTGCAGCGTGCCGATTAAGCATTCATATATGAAAGAAGTCCCGCCGGTTCGAAACCGGCGGGACTTTGCCTGATTATTTTCCACTCTCCTGCGGCGCGTCTTCGAGCAGCATTTGCCGCAGCTTCTTCGCGGCGATGCTCAGCGGTTGTGTCTTGCGCTGGAAGAGGAAGACGCTGCGCGCGGGAATGGGCTCTTCGAGCGTGATGGGGTAGATACCGCTTGCCTCCGGCGTGCCGTAAAGCATCTCGCGCGGCACGAAGCCGACGCCAAGGTCGCTCTGCACCACGGGCGGCACCTGCGCCGTGGTCTCGACCTCCACATCGGGGCTGAACGAAAGACCGTGGCGCAGGAAGAGCTCGGCATAAAAGTCGTGCGACGATGTCCCCTCCGTCAAGCTGATGATCGGGTAGTCAGCAAGCCTTTTGAGCGAAACGGGCTCCTCGGTGAGCTCCAAAAACGCCGGGCCGCAGATGGGGATCTCCTGAATTTCGTCGATCTTCTGCGCCGTGAGCGAATCCGGCACGGACGCGCCCTCTGCCAGAATGGCGAAGTCGGCAAGGCCGTTCTGCACGGCGGCGAGGCCGTGGGAGGCAGAGTGGTTCGTCAGGCAGATGCGCACGTGCGGATATGCGCGGCGGTAGCGCGCGAGCACCTGCAAAAGCCGCGTGCGCAGGGCAAGGCTGCTCGCTGCGATGTGGACGATACCGCTTTGCAAGCTCTGGTCGGAGAGGACCTCCTCTTCGCCTGCCTCGATGCTCTCAAACGCGACGGCGATGTGCGTGTAGAGCTTCTCCCCCTCGGGTGTGAGGCGCACGCCCTGCGGCGAGCGGAAAAACAGCGCGCAGCCGAGCTCGGATTCGAGCTTTCGGATCATACGTGTCACATTGGGCTGGTTGCTGTAGAGCGCCGCGGCGGCCTGCGAGAAGCTGCGGAATTTGGCGGCGTAATAAAAGACGCGGTAGCTGTCGTAGCTGATGTTCATAAAAAAGCAAGCTCCTCTGAAAAAGAAAATAAGTGGGGTTCTGCGCGGCGGCGAGGAACCTGACTGCGTAAAATTTGACGGAAGAGAAAAGCATTCGTCCGCACCTTGCAGACGGCAAGACTGATTGTAACAGAAGCGAAGCGGCGGCGCAAGCGTATTCGGGAAAAAAGAACAGAACCTTGACGAAAAGTAAACACCGTCGCAAAGCCGCATGAATGCTGGAAAATTTCGGCGGCATAGAAAAATGACATATCCTCCATGTCAAGATAACATTTCGCTTCCGCGTAAGAGACCGATATAATGGCTCGCGCTGGGAATTCCACAGCACAGGGAGGAATATCATGTTTGCTCAGATCATTGCCATCTGCATTTTTGTCACTATGTTCCTGCTTATTATCCTCGATAAGTTTGAACGGCATTACATTACGCTCGGGAGCGGCGCGCTCGTGCTCGTGCTGGTGTTCGGCGTCTGCATGCGTTCGATGAGCGCCATTTGGGAGACGCTCAACCTCGGCGCGTTTTTCCAGAGCACATTCTGGTACGGCGCGAGCGAGGAGAGCACCGCGGGCATCAACTGGTCGACGATCCTGTTTATCGCTGGCATGATGATCATGGTCGAGGGCCTCGGCAAGGCGGGCTTTTTCCGCTGGCTGTGCCTGACGCTTGCCAAGCTCGTACACTACCGCACGGTGCCGCTGCTCATCTGCTTTATGTCGCTCTCGGCGTTTTTGTCGATGTTCATCGACAGCATCACGGTCGTGCTGTTTCTCGCCACCGTCACGCTCGAACTGGCGCAGACGATGAAATTCGACCCCGTGCCGATGATCCTGTCGGAAATTTTCTGTGCGAACCTCGGCGGCGCGGCCACGATGTGCGGCGACCCGCCGAACATCATCATCGGCACCTCGCTCGGCTACACATTCTTCGACTTCATCGAAAATACCGGCGCGGTCGTGGCGATCTGCTTTGTGTTCATGCTCATTTACTTCACGCTCTGCTTCCGCAAGGAACTTGAGCGCGCCGAGCATGCCAACGGCGGCCCCGTCACCTGTCCTGAGCCTTCGACGGCCATCACGAACAAGAAGGCATTTCTTGCGAGCGCAGGCGTTTTCCTGCTGGCGGTCGTGCTGCTCATCACGCACGCGCAGACGGAGCTTTCCGTCGCGTGCATCGGCGTGATTGTCGCGATTTTGACGCTGATCGTTTTGGGCTTGACCAGCGGCAAAAAATCTGTTATAGAAATCATTAAGGGCGTGGACTATAAGACGCTGCTCTTTTTCATCGGCTTGTTCGTTTCCGTGGCGGGCCTTGAAAAGACAGGCGTGCTCAACATGATCGCGAACTTCATCACCTCGGTCAGTGAGGGCAATATCGCGGTTATTGTGATCGTCATTCTGTGGCTCTCGGCCATCACGAGCGCCTTTGTCGACAATATCCCCTTTGCCGCGACCATGATCCCTGTTATCCGCGCCATCGCCGCGACAGAGGGCATGGATATCGGCGTGCTTGCCTGGGCGCTTTCGCTCGGCACGGACCTCGGCGGCAACGCGACACCCATCGGCGCGAGCGCTAATGTCGTCGGCACTTCGGCTTCGGCCAAGGGCGGCTATCCCATTGGCTGGGGCCGCTACTGCAAGTACTGCGTGCCTGCGACGATCATTGTCATGGCGGTGTCCACGGCCTACTTATTCCTGCGCTATCTGTAAACGGAAAAAGGAAAGGAGTGCGATCCCATGAAAAACCAGATCATCATCACCCTTGGCCGCGAGCACGGCAGCGGCGGCCATTACATTGCCGACATGATCGCGCAAGAGCTTGGTATCAAGCTCTATGACAAGGACTCCATCGAAAAGGAAATCGTTTCCGAAGGCTACAGCGAGGAAATGATCCGCAAGATGGATGAAAAGCCCGTCAACTTCTTTGCCTCGCGTCGCATCGGCAAGTATTCGAATTCTCTTGAGGTCAACGTGGCGGAAAAGACGTTCGCCATGCTGCGTGACAAGGCAGCAAACGGCGAGAGCTTCCTCATCATCGGCCGCTGCAGCGACCAGGTGCTCAAGGGCAACCCCAATATGCTGAGCATTTTCATCTGCGGCAACCAGCAAGCCAAAGTCGGCCGTGTGATGGAGAAGAAGGGCCTGTCTGCCGAGGACGCGATCGAGGAGATCAAAGAGGTCGACCGCTCCAGAAAGTCCTACCACAACTACTACTGCGAGACGAAGTGGGGCGACGCCCGCGGCTACGACATGACCGTTAAGAGCGATGTGCTCGGCTTCGAGGGTACGGCGAAAATGCTGATCGCCTATATCCGCAGCTTCATGGAGCAGGACTAAATAAAAATTTGCGGCCCGTGCCGCAAAAAACATTTGAAATGCTCGAAACAATTTGATAAAATCAATTCACAGCGTGTGGCGTTTCTGCGTAAATCCAGTTGCAGAAACGCCGCACGTTTTTTTGTGGAAAAAGGAGGGAGAAGACAACTTCATAGTCAAATCGTGCAGCAGAGATGCGTAAGTCCGGATTGATCCGGCGGAACGCATCTCTTATTTTTATGTGCAGGAGGAAGACCACCATGGAAAACACAAATCAGTTTTTGGGGACGGAGCGCGTGGGAAAGCTCATGCGCCAGTACGCCATCCCGTGCATCATCTCGCTGCTCGTCGGCGCGCTCTATAACATCGTCGACCAGATCTTCATCGCCAACGCCAGCTACCTCGGTTCCTACGGCAACGCGGCAAACACCGTCGTCTTTCCGCTCACGGTCGTGGCGCTCGCCATCGCGGTGATGATCGGCGACGGCTGCTGCGCGTTCGTCAGCATTTCGCTCGGCAAGGGCGAAGTGGGAGAGGCAAGAAAGAGCGTCGGCAGCGCGGTCGTATTGTCGGTCGCGAGCAGCCTTGTGCTCACGGCGCTGTACCTCATCTTCGCCGACGCTATCATCTCGATGTTCGGCGGCACGGTGAACGAGGAGACCTTTCATTACGCGCAGGAGTATTTCTTCTATATCTCGCTCGGCATCCCGTTTTATATGTTCGGTCAGGCGATGAACCCTGTCATCCGTGCCGACGGCGACCCGCGGTTTGCCATGATCTCCACGCTCGCGGGCGCGGTACTCAACATCATTTTAGATCCCATTTTCATCTTTGGCTGCCGGTGGGGCATGATGGGCGCGGCGGTCGCCACCGTGTTGGGCCAGATCGTCACAGCGGCGCTCGCGGTGTGGTACCTCTGCCGCATGAAGACCGTCAAGCCGGAAAAGGGAGACTTCCGCCTGCGCGCAAGCCTCTGTACCCGGATGCTGACGCTCGGCATCACGAGCTTTTTGTCACAAATTAGCCTTGTCGCGGCGATGGCGGCCGTCAACAATATGCTGCGCAAATACGGCGCGCTGGATGAAATTTTCTCGCAGGAGCAGTACGCGCAGATCCCGATGGCCGTCGTCGGCATCGTGATGAAGTTCTTCCAGATCGTCATTTCCATCGTCGTCGGCATGGCGGCGGGCAGCATTCCCGTCGTGGGCGACAACATAGGCGCGGGGAAGAAGACGCGCGTGCGCGAGCTCTTTACAAGGCTCCTGCTCTGCGAGGCGATCGTCGGCGCCGTCGCGCTCATTCTGGCCGAGGGCTTCCCGCGTCAGCTCATCGCCGTCTTCGGCGCGGCGAACGAGAGCAGCTACTACACGGACTTTGCAATCAAGGCATTCCGCACGTATCTTTGCATGATGGTGCTCGCCTGCGTGAACAAGGCCTGCTTCATCTTTTTGCAGGCTGTGGGCAAGGCATTCTCGTCCACGATGCTCTCCATGATCCGCGAGGTCGTGTTCGGCGTGGGCTTTGCACTGCTGCTGCCGCGCTTTTTCGGCCTTGACGGCGTGCTGTACTCCATGCCGGTGTCGGATGTGTTGACATTCGTCATTGCGGCGGGTATGATTGTAAAAACGTATCGGGAACTCAATACGGAAGGAGCAGCTGTATTATGAATCATATCATCACCATCAGCCGTGAATTCGGCAGCGGCGGCCGCACGGTCGGCAAAAAGGTTGCAGAGCAGCTTGGCATCCCCTGCTATGACTCAGAGCTCATCCAGAAGATCGCCGAGGAGAGCGGCTTTGCAGAAAATTATGTCAAGGAGGCGGGCGAGTACACGCCCGGCGGCTTCCTGTCCTCAGCGCTCTCGAACCGCGCGTTCGGCCCGACGAACGAGGACATCCTATGGGAAATTCAGTGCCGCGTCATCAGCGAGCTTGCCGAAAAGGGGCCCTGCGTCATCGTCGGCCGCTGCGCGGACTACATTTTGCAGGACAAGGCCAAGTGCCTCAAGGTCTTTATCCACGCGGATATGGCGTTCCGCGCCAAGCGCATCGTCGAGGTCTACGGCGAGCGCGAGCAATCGCCCGAGCAGCGCCTGCGCGACAAGGATAAGCGCCGCGCGGCCTATCACCGCTTCTACACGAACATGAAGTGGGGCTACGCGCAGAATTACCACATCACGCTCGACAGCGGCGAGCTCGGCATCGACAAGTGCGCCGATATCATCGCTGACCTCTACAAGAGCAGGGCGTAAATGGTCAAAAAGAGAAGGAGAGAAGCTGCGGCCTCTCTCCTTTTTTTATTCATCTTTCGCAAGACCGGGGATGTTTACGCCGATGCCGTTGACCTCCACGCCGTCGTCGGCGGGGATAAGGAGGTATTTGCGGCCATTGATGACGCGCGCTTCGATTATATAGCTGTTCTCCGGTGCAATGGAAATTTTGACCTCGGGGGTCGTGATCTCAAACTTCTTGCTCTCGATGATGTTGTTCGGGTTCAGCGCGGCGTTCTCGCCGTACTGCTCATCGCACTCGCGCTGGAACGCTGCGATCTGCTCGTCGTTCACGCCGCTGTTGGCGAGGATGCCGCCGACGTCGCCCGCCGTCATTTCAAGCGGCTCGGGGTCTTTGCTCTCCTTGTGATCTTCGATGCGCGCTCTGATCTGCTCGTGCACGGACTGGACGACATCGTAGCTGCAATCCTTGTCGAGCGCGTCGGCAAGCGCCGAGCCAAAGGCGTTTTTCTGCTCCTCGGCAGACATCGGCGGGTCGACGTGGAACAGCGCGTCGATGACCTCCTGATGGATCTCCGCGGCGTTTTTCGAGTAGAACAGCACATTGTAAATGTTCGCCGTGCGGTTGTCGAACGCGGGGTAGAGGAAGCCGAGCTCGGGCGAGGTCGCGATGTAGCCGGTGGAGCTTGAGTGAAACTCGCTCTGGTCAAGGTCGTAGCGCAGTTCGAGCGTTGGGGCCTTGACGGGGCAGATGGAGCAGACGAAGTACTTGAAGACATCACTCGACGCGTCGGCTTGGATTTCGTCATCCTTGCTGCGGTGTGGCACGTCGTAGGCGTCGGCGGCGAGGAGGATGAGATAGTTTGTCTCGCCCATGTCGATGCAGTCGATGATTTGGCGGCAGAGCGTTTCGCGCGAGGCGGGGTCCTTGAGCTCCGTCTGGCGAAGAGTCTGCAAGAGGCGGTGCTCATCGCTGTCGGCGACCTGCTGCGTGGAGAACACCACGTCGATTAGATTCTTGCCAAGCGTGCCGGAGAGGGACTTTTTGAGAAGGCCCAGGTACATCTTCTGCTCCTCCTGCCGCATGAGGCCCATCGAGGTATCGACCCACGCAATGATCTCACGGTTGGAGTTCACATAGCAGCCGTACACGCGGCTGAAATTATTCTTATCGAGCCGGAAGCGCCGGCGCAGTTCATTGAGTTCTTTCTGATTCATGGCTCGTCCTTTCCTTTGTTCATGTCACAAGGCCGATTTTACCACGCCCGCGCCGCCGCGGCAAGGGGAGAAACGGCGCATTGTGCGACGAAAATGTGCAAAATGCAGGAAAAGATGCAAAATGGGCGTGAGCGACAAAATGTGCGCGATGTGTGGACAATATAGACGATATCCCTGTAAATCATAGAGAAATTCAATGAATCTGTCCGTATTTCACGGCTTCTTAACGCCGCATTTGACGCTGCTTTTTGTGAAAACGGCTATGGAAACGGAATCAAAGCAAACATTTCACGTTAAAAATGAAAGATATATTGCATTTTGCCTGAGCTGTGCAGGAATTCTTCCGTTTCCTTGGTGATTCTGACTGTTGAAAAAAGAAAAAAAGAAGTTAGAATAGAGCCTCGCGAAATGAAACGGAAGAATTTGGATAGAGATCAGAGAGTTTGGGAGGAAATCAATATGTCGTATCACTTTTTGCTGGATCTTGCGCTGATCCTGCTGAGCACGAAGATTCTGGGCCTCATTGCGCAGAAGTTTCAGATGCCACAAGTCGTGGGCGCGCTGATCGCGGGCCTGATCCTCAGCCCCGCGGGCCTTGGCCTGCTTTCGGAAACGGAGTTCACCAAGCAGCTCAGCGAGCTTGGCGTCATCGTGCTGATGTTCTCCGCCGGTATGGGCACGGACATCAACGAGCTCAAGCACAGCGGCAAGGCGGGCTTCATGGTCGCGGTCCTCGGCGTGGTCGTGCCGTTTCTCATGGGCACGGCGCTTGCCTGGGGCGCGGATGAGCTGGGACTCATCGAGAGCACCGGCTTTATCGAAAACATCTTCATCGGCACTATCCTGACGGCCACGTCCGTGAGCATTACAGTCGAAACGCTCAAGGAGATGAAAAAGCTCGAGACCAAGGTGGGCAACACGATTTTGGCCGCCGCGCTCATCGACGATGTGCTCGGCCTGATCGCCCTGACGCTCGTTTGCAGCCTCGCCGGCGGCGATGAGAGCATCGGCATGGTGCTCCTCAAGATCGTGGGCTTTTTCGTCTTTGCCTTCGTGGTCGGCTTTGGCGCGAACCGCATCTTCTGCTGGATGCTCAAGCGTCAGCACGGTTGGGCCAGCCACAGAAACTCTGTGTTCGCCTTTGTCCTGTGCCTTGTGATGGCCTACTGCGCGGAGGAATTTTTCGGCGTGGCCGACATCACGGGCGCTTACGCCGCGGGCCTTGCCGTCGCGTGCACGCCCAAGGGCACCTACATCCAGACGAAGTACAACCCCCTCGGCTATCTTCTGCTCACGCCGGTGTTCTTCGCGAGCATCGGTATCAATGTGCAGATCACGGGTCTGACGGGCGGCATGGTCGTCTTCTCGATTTTGCTGCTGCTTGTTTCGATCATCTCGAAGCTCCTCGGCTGCGGCCTTGGCGCCAAGGCGTGCCAGTTCACCACGCGCGAGAGCATCCAGGTCGGCGTGGGCATGGCCTGCCGCGGTGAAGTCGCGCTGATCGTCGCCAACCGCGGCCTTTCGATGGGCGTGCTGTCGGCGGCGATGATGACGCCGGTCGTCATCACGGTCGTATGCGGCACGATCCTGACGCCGATTCTGCTCAAGCTGTCCTTCCGCGGCCATCAGGAGACGGAGCTGGTGCAGAACAACATCGCCGACCGCATGGCCAAGCACCGTCAGCTCGATATCATCACGCAGCAGCTTTTGCAGCAGGATGAACAGCTGATGAAAAAGAACTGAGCGCAGCGCAATGAAATAAAAAGAGCTTTCTCCTGAAAATCGGAGAAAGCTCTTTTTTGTTGATTGACGCTTTAGGATGCCGCCTTTTCCCGCGCGGCGCACTCGCGCAGGATGCGGCAAAGTGCGTTCACGTCCTCTTCCCGCGTCGCCCAGCTTGTGGCAAAGCGGATGATGCTGTGCGTCTCGTCATATTGCTCCCAGACGGAGAAGTCCACGCGCTCGGCGAGCTCTTTGCGCTGCTGCTCACTGACGATGCAGAAGCTCTGGTTCGTCGGGGAGGGGAAACAGGGCAAATAGCCGTTTTCCGCCATTGCGCGCCGGATAGCGCCGGCGTAGCGAACGGCGTCTTTACCGATGCGCTCGTAGAGCCCATCGGTAAAGAGCGTGTCGAACTGGATGCCGAGCAGCCGTCCCTTGGCGAGCAGCGCGCCGTGCTGCTTGATGATGGTGAAAAAGTGTGGAATGAGCCCCGGCTGGGGAATGACGACCGCCTCGCCGAGCAGTGCGCCGCATTTTGTGCCGCCGATATAGAAAATGTCGCACAGCGCGGCAAGGTCGCGCAGTGTCACGTCGTTTTCAGGACAGGCGAGCGCGTAGGCAAGGCGCGCGCCGTCGATATAGAGCGGCAGGTGCTTTTCGCGGCAGAGCGCGCTGATGGCCGCGAGCTCCTTTTTGGAATAGAGCGTGCCGTACTCCGTCGGCTGGGAGAGGTAGACCATCCCGGGCATGACCGTGTGGTCGCGGTTCGCGTCGTCCTCGTACTGATCAAGCAGTGCGCGGATTTGGGATGCGGTGATCTTGCCGTTCTCCTGCGGCAGCGTGAGCACCTTGTGCCTGCCGAACTCGATGGCGCCGGCCTCGTGCACGCTGATGTGCCCCGTGTCCGCGGCGATCACACCCTCGTAAGAGCGCAGCAGCGCGTCGATGACGGTCGCGTTCGTCTGTGTGCCGCCGACAAGGAAGTGAATCTCCGCGTTCGGCGCGCCGCAAGCGGCGCGGATCTTCTCGCGCGCGGATTCGCAGTATTCATCCGTGCCGTAACCGGCGGTCTGCGCAAAATTCGTTTCGCACAGGCGCTGCAGGATGGCGGGATGCGCGCCCTCAAGATAGTCGCAGGAAAAAGAAAGACGATGCTCCATGAAAAAAGACCTCGTTTCAAAAACAGGATTGACGGTTTCTGACTGCTATTGTAGAATAAGAGAAAACATGACGCAACCGGTTATTTGAAATGAAAAACATGATATATAATCATGGATAGGAGGGCGTATGGAAGCGGTCAAATGCGAGGCGTTCCTTGCCGCGGCAGAGCTCGGCAGCCTGACGGCCACGGCGGAGCTTTTGGGCTACACGCAGTCGGGCGTGACGCGCATGATCGGCACGCTGGAGGAAGAGCTCGGCTTTCCGCTGTTTCTTCGCAGCAAAAAGGGCGTGCAGCTCACGGAAAACGGAAAGCTCATGCTGCCGCTGCTGCGCGAGGTCGTGCGCGCGCATCACAACGCCGAGCAGCTCAGCGCGGAGATCGGCGGCGTGTCAAAGGGCTCGCTGACGATCGGCTGCTATTACAGCATTTCGGCCCTGTGGATGCCAGAGATCCTGACGGCGTTCCGCGCCCGCTATCCGGGCGTGACCGTGCGCATGCAGGAGGGCGGCAACCTCGAGATGGCGCGCTGGCTGAACGAGCGCTCGGTCGACTGCTGCTTCGGCGCGCAGATGCACGGCGATAAGTATGACTGGCTACCGGTCTTTCGCGACGAATTGGTCGCGTGGCTGCCGCGCGGACACGAGCTGGCAGAGGCGGATGCCTTTCCGCTTATGCGCTTGCAGAACGAGCCGTTCATCCACACCTCGCCCAATCACGACACCGATCAGGACCGCCTGCTCGAGCAGCACGACCTGCACCCGCAGACCTGCTTTACGACGCGAGACGGCTTTACGACCTACAACATGGTCGAGGCGGGGCTCGGCGTCAGCTTCAACCAGCGGCTCATCTCGCGCAAGTGGAGCGGTACGGTGGCGGAGGTCCCGTTCGACCCGCCACAGTTCGTCACGCTCGGTATCTCCGTCCCGTCGCTCAGGGAGGCCTCGCCCGCAGCGAAAAAGTTTATCGCCTGCGCCATCGAGACCGTCACGGGCGGGGAGAAGAGCCTTTGATAAGGAAAACGCTTCGCAGAACTTCTGCGAAGCGTTTTTTTGCCCAAAAGCCGTTTATTTGAGCTCGGCGGTGAAGGCGATCTTCCCGTCGTCCATGATGGCGCGGATGGAGCCGTGGTGCCCCTCGGCGATCGAGCGCGCGATCGAAAGGCCGATGCCGAAGCCGCTGCCCGACGAGCGGGATTGATCGGCACGGTAAAAGCGGTCGAAGAGCTTTTGCGCGTTTTCAGGCGCAACATCCTCGCAGGCGTTCGACGAGCGGAGGACGACGCCGCGCTTCGCCTTTTCGAGCGAGAATTCAATGGGGGAATCCGGCAGTGCATATTTGACCGCGTTGTCGAGCAGGATCGAGACGAGCTGGCGCACGGCGTACTCGTCGCCGCGATAGGTGAGGCCGTCCGTGATCGAAAGGTGCAGCTCGTGCCCCTTCGACGCGGCAAAGTCGGTGAACGATTCCGCCGTTTCGCGCACGGCGTCGCTCACGGGAAAGTCCTCCATCTTGAGCGGCGAATCCTCCTCGTCCATGCGTGAGAGCGTGACGAGCGAGTTGACGAGAGAGGTGAGCTTTTCCGTCTGCGCCATGGCCTTGTCGATCCACTTCTGCTTGCCGGTCTCCATTTCGAGCACCTTGAGGCTCGTGGCGATGACGGTGATGGGCGTTTTCAGCTCGTGGCTTGCGTCGGTGATGAACTGCTTCTGCTGCTGCGCGCTGCGCACCACGGGGTCGATGGCCCGGCGCGAGAGCAGCACAACGAGCAAAAAAACAAGCAGGATGCATGCCGCATCGGCGAGCAGCGACCACACGAGCACCACGCGCATCGCGCGCAGCTCGTGATAGCAGTCGAGGAAGATGGCGATATTTTCGCCGTCCTCCTGCGCCACAAAGTAGCGGTAGCTGCCGCAGTAGCCGTAGCCCTCGCCGTGCACAAGCGCGGCGGAGAGATATTCCTGCGTATCATCCTCCGTGACGGAGGCGATATTGTCGAGGTCTGCCTGTGTCAGCGTGCCGTCGGAGGTGTAGCGCAGGACGAAAAAACGCGTGGAAAACGGCGTTTCGGCGGTGAATGGCCCTTCGCGCCGCGCAATCTTGTCGTCGGGCGGGGCCTGCGGCGTCTGCGAATCGTCCGCACCGTCGGGCGGCGCGGGGGCGATGTCGCCGTTGCCGTCGTCATTTTCCAGCGGCGTCGGCGCGTCGGCGCTGTCCGGCAGCTGAAAGCGCGAGTGGGGGATGGTGCCCGCGTTCTCGTAGATGAGCGTCAGCGTTTGCTTCAGGTCGGAATCGGTCGAAACATAGTTTGCAACGTTCAGAATGACCGTCAGCAGCAGCATCACCGCCGTGACGGAGAGCATCGCGATGCGGATGAAGCGGTTTCGCAGGCGCTTGATCATACGCTCTCCTCCAACACGTAGCCGAGGCCGCGGTTTGCCTGCAGGGTGACGTGCGAGCCGATGGACTTGAGCTTTTTGCGAAGATTCGAGATGTTCACCCATACGACGTTGATCTCCGCCTCATTATCCCAGCCCCACACGCGCTCCATGATGCGCTCGGCGGAAAAGACCTGCCGCGGCGAGCGCATGAAAAGCTCCATGATCTGAAACTCACGCCCGCTCAGGCGGATGGAATCCTTCCTGCAGCTCAAATTGCCGCTGCCGGGGTCGAGCGTCAGATCGCCGTAGGCGAGCACCGTCGGCTGGTAGGCCTCGCTGCGGCGCAGAATGGCGCGCACGCGGCTCAAGAGCTCGTCAGGGTCGAAGGGCTTGGGAAGATAGTCGTCCGCGCCGGCGTTGAAGCCCGTGATGCGGTCGCTCTTCTGGCCCTTGGCCGTGAGCATCATGATAGGCGTTTTCACGCCCTCCTGCCGCAACTTTTCGAGCACCTGAATACCGTCCATCTTGGGCATCATCACGTCTAAAATGACGGCGTCGTATGCGCCCGACGAGGCATATTCATAGGCGTCGAAGCCGTTGTGCACGGCGTCGACGGAGAAGTGATTTTTTCAAAAAAGACTGTCAGCGCCTCGGCAAGGTCCACTTCATCCTCTGCGATCAGCAGCCGCATAAAAGGTTCCCCCTCTGATTTCCGGTGATATGTGTAGTATAAAGAGCGTGCGGGCAAAAATCAAGATGCCTCAGAGCGCGTCTTTCGTCGCCTCGCGCCCGCAGGTGATGTTGAGGTTGCCGTTGCGGCAGCGAAGATCGTCTAAAAACGCCTTGGGCGCGTGGTCATCGGGGAGCGTGACGCGGTAGGTGAGCTCGTAGAGCGTGCCCATGTTGCTCGTTTTCGCGCGCTCGAGCACGCAGAACTTGGTGTACTTTTCAAAGAAATCGTCGAACAATCCGTCGTAGTCAAGACTTTCGGGGATCGTGATCTTGAGCACGCGCTTGTGCTCGTTCGCACCGCCAAAATTCACCGTCGTGAGCAGCAGCATCGCCGCCGAGACGATGGCAAACGCCATGACGGCGAGCCCCACATAGCCCATGCCGGTCGCAAGGCCGATGGCCATCGCGAGGAACAGCGCTCCAATCTCCTTCACTGTGCCCGGCGCGGAGCGGAAGCGCACGAGCCCAAACGCACCTGCCACGGCGACGCCCGCGCCGAGGTTGCCGTTCACCAGCATGATGACGAGCTGCACCACGGCAGGCAAGATCGCGAGTGTGACGGCGAAGCTCTGCGTCGTGCGCGAGCGGTACATCGAAACGAGCGCTGTGCCGATGCCGAGCAGCAGCGACACCGCCGTACAGATGAGAAACGAGACGAGCGTCAATTCGCTTCCTAAGATCGAGTTAAGCACAGAAGGTATTCTCCTTTAAATTGGTCGTGTGGACGCCTGCGGACAACTCGTCACGGTAGCAGGCGCCGTATTTGGAAAACGACGTGGGAGAGCCGATGGCTGAGCCACAGCGGGCACGTGCCGGGAATTTTGACTTCCATCAGCACATCGCCGCAGGGCAGCGCGATCGGCGCGCCGTGGTCGCCGAGGCGAAGGTCGACGTCCGTATCGCGCCACCTTAAATTGGTGTCGAACGTGATGCGAAGCTGCGGATCGTCGATGCCCGCAAAGGCAAGCCGGTCGTAGCCGATGAAGACCTTGGGCACGGTCTGATAAAACGACTGAAAATAGCCGATCTCGCGTCCGATCTGGCCGAAGTTTTCACCCGGCAGCTCGCCGGAGAGAAACGGCTCCACGTTCTGGATGCCCGTTGTGATGCGGCGCTTATAGACGACGCCATCGAATTTTTTCTTGAGCTCGACGAAGACCTTGCCGTCCTCCTGCGGCACGCCGTAGCTGCGCACGCGCAGCTTTTCCTTATAGACGGGCTTTTCGAGCGACGCGCGAATCAGGCGGTAGTCGTCGGTATCATAATAAATGTTGCAGATGGTGTACTCGCCGTACGCGTCCTTTTTCATATAGGGCGTCATCCGCTCCAGTAAAAAGCGCTGCTGGGAAAGGGTCAGGCAGTATTTCTTTTCATATCGTTCAAAACAGCATTGAATCGCCATGGTGTCGAACCTCCTTTGTGCGCTCAAGTATGAACGCGCAACCTAAAAGAAACCTAAAGGTAAAATCTTTGTTTTCTTTAGGTAACTTTTAGGCAAAGCGGGTATGCTGTCGCCAGGCTCAAAGGAACGGGCGCACGGTGCGAAAAAAGCTCGCGCCCGCCCTGAGAGGACCATGTAAGATTATTGATCGAGGAGATATTATGATGAAAAAACTACTGCCTTTCCTGTGCGCGTCGGCGCTGGCGCTGTCACTCACGGCCTGCGCCGGTACGATAAATAATAGTACGGCGGACGCGGCAAGCGATGTGACCTTTACCTTTACCGACAGCGGCGTGACCGCCGCGGGCGAGACTAACACGGGCTACGAGATCGACGGCACGGCGCTCACCATCACAGACAGCGGTACCTACACCGTCTCGGGCAGCTGCGCGGACGGCTCCATCAAGGTGAAAAAGGGTACGACCGGCGTGACGCTGGTGCTGGACGGCCTGACCCTCACGAGTGAGGACACCGCCGCCATCACCTGCGGCAAGTCGAGCGAGGTGACCATCCTTGTTTCCGACGGTACGGAAAATTCCCTGAGCGACACCGAGCAGAACAACGATGACAACTACCCCGAAAACGAAAATGCCGAAAACGCCGTCATCAAGTGCAAGGACGGCTCGACCGTCACCCTCTGCGGCGATGGCGAGCTCGCCGTCACGGCCAACGGCAAAAACGGTATCAAATCCGGCGCGACGACGGACGAGGACGGCGAAGCGTTGCTCACGATCCGCGATTTGACGCTGAATATCGATGCACCCGTCAACGACGCGATCAACGCAGAGCAGCTCTTGAATGTAGAGAGCGGCACGCTGACGATCGACGCTGCGGACGACGCCATTCACTGCGATTTGGTGCTGAACATCGGCGCGGATGGCACGGACGGCCCCACGATTGACATCACGAACTGCTGCGAGGGCCTTGAGGGCGCGGAGCTGAATGTCTGCTCCGGCGACATCACGATCAACGCCTCGAACGACTGCCTGAATGCGGCAAATTCCGACCTGACGGACTACGACTTCACGATGACGATCTCCGGCGGTGCGATCGACGCCTATACCTCCGGCGGCGACGGCTTTGACTCCAACGGCGAGCTGACCATCACTGGTGGTACAGTCATTGTGTGGACGGCCAACACGGCGGACAACGAGCCGCTGGATGCCGACGGCACCATCACCGTCTCGGGCGGCACGGTGCTCGCCGCGGGCGGCAGCAGCGGCATGGGCATGAACTTGGAGGCCACGCAGCCCTGCGTCATTTACGGCTCAACGGGCTTTGGCGGCATGCCGGGCAGTACGCAGAGCAGCCTGATCGCCGCGGACGCGGATTTCACGATTGAAGACGCCGACGGCAATGCTGTGTACAGCGGCACAGCCAGATGCGGTGCGAACTTCATCCTCTTCTCGTCTGCCAATGTGGTGGCGGACAGTGCGTATACCCTCAAGGCGGGCGACAGCTCTACCGAAGAGACCGCGCAGAGCGGGACGGTTTCCACCGGCATGGGCATGGGCGGCGGCTTCCCCGGCGGTGGACAGAAGCCAGACGGTGAACTGCCCGAGGGCTTTGACGGTCAGATGCCAAACGGCGAGAAGCCAGAGCTTCCCGACGGAGAAGTGCCCGAAATGCCCAGCGGCGAGCGCCCCACACCGCCCAGCGGGCAGGGAAGCCCCGCTGACGGCAACGCCCCAGCGGGCGGCAGGACCTCCGATGCAAATACCTCCGATACCACTCCAACTGCCTAATGGCAGAGATAAAGAAAAGCAGACGGCTCGCACAGGCCGTCTGCTTTTTGCTGTCTGTTCGGTTTTACATCGTCTCAAAACCGACGATCACGCCGCCGCGCTCGGCATAGTAGCTGCAAAGACCACGGCAGGGACGGATCTCAATGTCTGCTTCGGGAAAGTGCCCGCGCAGCGAAGCGGCGAGCGCCCCAGCCGCCTCTGGATTTTCGGCGTGGTGGATGCGCACCTTGCCGCCGTGGTAGTCAGCTTCCAGAAGCTTCTGTACCATCGCCGCGCACGTCTTTTTTTCGCCGCGGCATTTTTCAACGGGCTGGATCGTGCCCTCAAGACTTGCGGTGGCGAGGATCTGAATGCCGAGAATGCCGATGGCGCCCGCGGCGATTTTGCTGACGCGGCCGTTTTGCGCCAGATTGTGCAGGGACTTAAGACTGAAGAAGAGGTGCGTGGTGGCAAGATATTCCTGCGCCTTTTCGCAGATCACATCGAAGGGGAGGCCCTTGGCGTGCAGCTCTGCGAGCTTCTCTGCGAGCAACTGCATCTCCGGTCCCGTGCTCAGCGTGTCAAAGATGTGAATTTTGACCTCGGGATGCGACTGGAGATACACGTCGCGCGCGGCCATGGCCGAGGCACAGGTGCCGGACAGGCTGCTTGTGATGGTAATGACGAAAATCTCATCCGCGCCCTCGAACGCCTTGAGCCAGCCGTCGAGGCTGGGGCAGGCCGTGCCGGATTTGCCGTTGTAGGCCGCGAGATAGTCGAGCAGCTCGTGTGTGTCGAGCGTTTCATCGTCCACGAAGTCGCGCTCGCCGGCGCGGATGGTCATGGGCACGCTCTGATAGGTTACGCCCTCCAGCATCGTGAGGTTGGCAGAGGAGTCGGCAATCAGTTTCATCATGGGGAAGCCTCCAAAAAAATAATCGGTTATTCAAAAACCTGTTGTCAGGTGAAATCATCTTTGACTACAATACAACGATTTTCAATAACTGTCAATCGGTTTTTAGAAAACTTATTGACATTTTTTTCACCAAAGTTTAAGATGATGAAAACGCAGTTTGAACGGAGGAGCAGCTATGGACGAAAATATGCGCAGCCGTCTGGCGGAGTCTGTCCGAAGCTTTCATATCCCGCGGCTCGGGGAGATCCCCGACGTGGGGCTGTATCTCGAACAGGTGACGCGTTATGTCAATCAATCCATCACGGGATGCGGGCTCAGTCCCATCACGGCCTCGATGGTCAGCAATTATGTTAAGCAGAAGATTATCCCCGGGCCAGAAAAAAAGGCCTACGGCGCGGAGAGCATTGCGTACCTCATCTTTGTCTCGTGCATCAAGAGCGTCGTCGCGATGGATGACATCCGCGCGCTGATCGGCATTCAGCACGAGACCTACGATCTGCCGACCGCTTATCACTACTTCTGCGAGGAATTTGAAAATCTCATCCGCTATGTCTTCGGCGCGAGCGACCATCTTGCAAGCGTCGGACAGGACGAGTCGGATGAAAAGGAACTGCTGCGCTCGGCACTTTTAAGCGTGACGCACAAGCTCTATCTCGACGCCTATCTGCGGCTGCTGAGGCAAGACGCGGAGCGCGCACAAAAGGAAACAGAGGAAGCGCAATGACCGTTGAACAGTTTGTCATGGCCTACGGCGCGGAGCAGGACCGTCTGCGCGCCCTGCTGCCGGAGGGCTTTGCCTCGCTGCGGCCGGTGCTGCGCATCAACGCGGAGGTGCGCGACGGCAAAACGGGGGCTCTCGAGTTCAACACTGCCGCGGAAAAAGCCGACAATCGCGGCTGGGTCAACATCGGCCGCTGGGACGATGTTCCCTTTACGAAGGACGGCAAAAAGACGACCTACACGCTGCCGGAGATGACGATCTCGTTCACCGGCGTCGGCATCGAGGGCGACTGCCCTGCGGAAAAGGACAACGTAGGCTGCTATTACTTGAAAGACGGTACGTTTACGCTCGTGCCCGCGGAGAAGATCACAGCAAACAAGAAATTCTGCGACTGTGAATTCGCCTGGCGCTTTGCAGGCGGCGCGCACGGTGTCAGCCTTGGCAAAATGCTGCCCGCCATCCCCGAAGAGGAGACGACGCACTATGAAAAGGCGGCTTTCACGGTCGAAAATGCCGCCGTCATCCCCTGCACGCAGGTGTTGGGGGCCTATCAGGTGACGTTCGAGCGCTGATTTTTGAAAAAGGGCTTGCATTTTTGCCCGCGCTTTGTTATACTGCGCAATCGGGAATGAGGTTCTCCCACGGCACTGCCGAAACCGCTTTTTTGAGCTGATGACTTCTGTGATTTTGAACGGTCACAGGGGGGCATCAGCTTTTTTTGTGTCCGGAGGAGGGAATTTATGTTAACTTCACTCGCACTCATCTTTTTGGTTGGCCTTGCGCTGGCCGCGCTCTGCCAAAAGTTGAAGCTGCCGCGCATCATCGGCATGCTGGCGACGGGCATCCTGCTGGGGCCGTGCGCGCTCAACGTGCTGGACGGCTCGATTTTGTCGATCTCAGCCGACCTGCGCAAGCTCGCGCTCGTTATTATCCTGCTCAAGGCGGGACTGTCGCTCGACCTGGGCGACCTCAAAAAGGTCGGCCGTCCGGCGATCTTGATGTCGTGTTTGCCCGCGACGTGCGAGATCATCGGTTATGTGATGCTCGCGCCGTGCTTCCTTGGCATCACGCGCGTGGAGGCGGCGGTCATGGGCTCGGTGCTCGCGGCGGTGTCGCCCGCGGTCGTCGTGCCGCGCATGGTGCAGCTGATGGAAAGCGGCCGCGGAACGGACAAGAGCATCCCGCAGATGATCCTGGCCGGCGCATCGTGCGACGATATCTTCGTCATTGTGCTGTTTACAACGTTTCTGCACACGGCGCAGGGCGGCAGCGCCAACGCCGCGGACTTTTTGAGCATCCCTGCGTCGATCGTGCTCGGCGTTGCGCTGGGTGCGCTTGTCGGGTGGTTGCTCAGCCGCTTTTTCGAGACTGCCTATGCCCGAGCGCACTGCATCCGCAACAGCATGAAGGTCATCATCGTGCTGGGGGTCTCGCTGCTGCTCGTCGCGGCGGAGGGCTGGCTCGAGGGCATCGTGCCGGTGTCGGGCCTGCTCGCGGTCGTCAGCATGGCGTGCTTACTTAAGATGAAGTGCACGCTGTTCGTTGCCAAGCGGCTCTCTGAAAAATTCGGCAAGCTCTGGCTGGCGGCGGAGGTCATTTTGTTCGTCCTCGTCGGAGCGGCGGTCGATATCCGCTATATGGCGGGCGTGGGCCTTGCGGCGGTCGGCATGATCTTCTCGGCGCTCATTTTCCGCGCCGTGGGTGTGTGCCTTTGCCTCGTCAGAACGCCGCTCACGGCGAAAGAGAGGCTTTACTGCGTGTTTGCCTATCTTCCCAAGGCGACGGTGCAGGCGGCCATCGGTTCGGTGCCGCTTGCGGCGGGGCTGCCCTGCGGCAGCATCGTGCTGTCAGTCGCGGTGCTCGGCATCGTCATCACCGCGCCGCTCGGGGCGTTTTTGATGGACACGAGCGCGCCGAAGCTGCTGAGTAAAGCGGAGGAATAAAGAAAAGGACTTGGACGCTTTCGTCCAAGTCCTTTTCTGTTTTTATCAAGTGCTCACACGTCGAGCGCCATATTTGTGCGCTCCATTACCACTACAAGGATGGGAACGAGGATGAGCTGCAAGATGATGCCGGGGACGGCCGTCGTCACCGCGCCGGAGAGGAAGAGGGCGAGGCTGAACTCCGTGCCCTGAAGGCCCGCGAGCAGGAACTTCACAAGGCCCCACACAAGGCGGCCCGCGACCATCGCGGAGATGAGCGAGGCATAGATGCGCCAGCCTGTTTTCGGCAGCTTGCGGTACAGAAGACCGGCGATGGCGCCGTAGGTCGCCATTTCAAACGCCATGGGAATAGCGATCCAGATCGGCGGCATGCCGGACATCGAGCGCAGCAGCGGGGAGATAAAGCCGACCGCGAGTCCCCACGGCCAGCCGCACATGAAGCCGCACAGCAGCGCGGGAATGTGCATGGGACAGAGCATGGAGCCAATCTCGGGGATCTGGCCGGTCAAAAACGGCAGGACCATCGCCAAGGCGAGGAAGAGCGCGGAATAGGTGAGTTTTCTCACCGGGGAAGCGGTACGGGCAGTTGCAGTGGCAGCGTTGTTCATGGTTTGTTCTCCATTCCTTCGAGCAGCGAACGGATGTGCGCCATGGCGTCGTCCAGAATGGCGGAGGACTTTTTGTCCACGCCCGCGACATACGTGCTGCATAGATTCATCGGGATGAGCACACGGTAGGCATTGCTTGACGCGACGGCGTTTGCCATGGCGGGGGAGATCTCGCCCATCAGCGCATCGGCGATCGCGATGCCGATGGGGCCGGCGATGATCTGCGCGCTGCGGCAGGCCACGATGACGGGGTTTTCGCCCGTGGCCACGCGGTCAGCGCCCGCGCGGCGCATCGCGTCGGAAGCGGCGCTGTTCGTACCGACCGCCATGATCTCGAGGTGCGGGAAGGACTTTTTGATGTTCTCGACCAAAGTTTTGCCGAGCTTTCCGCCCTGGCCGTCGATGACAAGGATCGTCACGGTGTTCTCATCCTCTCTTGCGTCTTGTTTTCTGCGCGAAAACCCTTGAAAAGACAAAGAAAAGGCATCAATATTCCCCTTGCAGGGAGATTGATACCTTGGTGATACCTCGTTTGCTTTCAGGGAACGCGCGGAAGAAAAGTCAGCTTGTGCCAACGCTGCCGGCTTGTGCCGACGCGGGAATTTTATCAAAAAAGCGCAGGGCTGTCAATCCCTTGCCCCTTGCGAAAGGGGCGAAAAAGCGCTATGATAAACGAAACTTTTTGGTAAAGGAACCCCGCCGCTATGACGAATTTTATCGATATTCGCGATTTTCTGCGCGCCCACTGCGCGCGCTATCCAGAGCTGGCGCTTCAGGACGCCTTCAAGGCGCTCTATCAGAGCGCCTTTGGCTGCGAGCATCTGATCGCCGACCCGTCCGCCGCCGCAGACTACATCCGCGCCGAAGCGGCGCGAAGCGGTGACCGTATCTCCGAGCTCGTCGAGCTGCTCGGCGGCGACTACTGCCGTGTGCACCTCGGCATTTTGCAGGACGGCTTGAACACGGAGACGTTTGCGCGGCTCTTCGCCCTCTCTGCGCGGCACGAGGAGTGCGGGCGCGAAAAGCTCGAAGCGATGCTCACCGCCTTGCAGACAATGGCCGACGCGGGCGAGCTGCCGTTTTCTGCGCAGGAGACGGCGGAAGCTGTTGAGAGGTGGCGCAAGGACGGCTTTCCGCCGCTGCACCACTCCGAGATATTTCGGCAGAATTACGCGCCCGCGTACCGCGTCCTGCGGCGCGACTTCGCCCGCGCGCTGCCGCTGTTTGCGCGCATCGACTGCCTGACGGCGGAAAAGGACCGCGTGCTCGTCGCCATCGAGGGCGGCAGCGCCAGCGGCAAGACGACGCTGGGCGAGCTGCTGCAAAATGTTTACGGCTGCCCTGTCTTCCACATGGACGACTTTTTCCTCCGCCCTGAGCAGCGCACAGAGGCGCGCTTCGCGCAGCCCGGCGGCAACGTCGACCGCGAGCGCTTTTTGGAAGAGGTGCTCCTGCCGTTGCGCGAAGGAAAGCCCGTCGACTACCGCCGCTTCGACTGCGCGACGTTTACCATCGCCCCGCCGCAGAGGATCGAGGCGGGAACGCTCAACATCGTTGAGGGCGCGTACTCCATGCACCCCGACCTTGCGCCGTACTACGATCTATCCGTTTTTCTGCCGATTTCGGCAGAAAAACAGCGCGAGCGCATCCTCAAACGGAATGCGCCCGCGCATGCAAAGCAGTTTTTCGACCGCTGGATCCCGCTCGAGCAGCGCTATTTCGATGCGTTTGACGTGCAGGACCGCTGCGATCTCATCCTTTCGGCGGACGATTAAATGAGCGTGCCGCTCGGCGCGATGCCGAGCACATATTCGACCGCAATCGCCACAAGAACGACCAGCAGCGAGATGATAAAGCCGTGGAGCATCGGCTTTGCGCCGGATTTGCACAGCGCCGCGAAGTTCGTATTGAGGCCGATGGCGGCGAGCGCCGCGACCATCAGAAACTTGCTGATGCTCTTGAGCGTCGCGGCGAGACCGGCGGGGATGACGCCGACGCTGCACAGGATCGACATCGCGAGGAAACCGAGGATGAACCACGGGAACACCGACTTCATATTGACCTTGACGCCATGGTCGCCGCTCTGCGCGGCGGCCTTTTTCTTGAGGTGCACGCTGATGGCGGCGAAGACCAGCACCGTCGGGATGATGGCGAGTGTGCGCGTCAGCTTGACCATGGTGGCAAAGTCGCCCGCGGCCTCGCTGAAGGCATAGCCCGTCGCCACGACGCTCGATGTATCGTTGACCGCCGTGCCGGCCCACAGGCCGAACGCCGCGTCGGAAAGGCCCATCGCGCGGCCGAGCAGCGGGAACACGACGACCATGATCGTGTCAAAGAGGAACGTTGCCGACATGCCGTAGGCGATGTCCATGTCCGTTGCCTCGATGACCGGCGCGATGGCGGCGATGGCGCTGCCGCCGCAGATGCCCGTGCCTGCGTTGATGAGGCTGCTCGTCTTCCAGTCAAGCCCCAGCGCCTTGCCGATCACATAGCCGAGGCCGAAGCACGTCGCCAGTGTGAAGAGCATGACGGTGAGCGAAAACTTACCGACCGTCAGCACGGTCGTGATGTTCAGGCTGGCGCCGAGCAGGATGATGGCGAATTTCAGAATTTTTTTCGAGGTGAACTTGATGCCGGGCTTCGTCTTGTCATTCGGCGCGTAAAAGCGGTTCACGATCATGCCGATGAACATCGCGATGACCGACGCGCCGATCAAGTGCAGCCCCACGGATTCCTCCAGCTGCTCTAAAAACTTAGCCACCACGGCGATGACGAGCGCGATGGCGCAACCGGGCAGCATTTTTTTCACAGTTTCGATGAATTTCATGTGATTTTCTCTCCTCCAATGCGTGTTGCGGGTGTATTATATCACCGACTTGTGATATAATAAAATTATAAATAAGAATATGTCGATTCCTGTTTGTTATCGACAAAGGAGAGAGAACATGGACCAGCGGCTTGAGACCTTTTTGACCGTGTGCGCCACGATGAACTACCGCAAGGCGGCGGAGCAGCTGCATTTGACACAGCCCGCCGTGACGAAACAGATCCAGGCGCTCGAAGCGCTGTACGGCGTGCGCCTTTTTACCTACGACAGCCGAAAACTCAAAAAAACGCCGCAGGGCGAAACGCTGGAGATCTACGCCATCAGCCAGCGCTATCAGGACGAGGAGCTGTGCCGTGCGCTCAAACGGCAGGAGAAGACGAGCCTTCGCATCGGCGCGACGAAGTCCATCGGCGACTATATCCTGCTGCCGCAGATCATCCGCTTTTTGAAAGAGCCGGACAACGAGCTCTTTTTTACCGTCGACAATACGGCACACCTGCTCGCCCAGCTCGAGGGCGGTGAGCTCGACTTCGTCGTGCTCGAGGGCATTTTCGACAAGAGCCGGTACGAGAGCTTTCTGCTGCGCAACGAGCCCTACATCGGCATCTGCGCGAAAGATCACCCGTTTTCGGGCTGTGAGGTGCCGATGGATGAGCTCTTTTCCGAGCGGCTCATCCTGCGCGAGCCTGGCTCCGGTACGCGAAAGATTCTAGAGCGAGAGCTCATGCAGTGCGGCTACACGGTCGAGGCGTTTCGCGCGAATGTCTGCATCAGCAGCTTCAAGCTCATCCGGCATCTGGTGAGCGAGGGCTGCGGCGTGAGCTTCCTCTACGAGGCCGTCGTCAAGAATGATGCGCAGTTCGGGCATTTTTCCTGCCCGCCGCTCACGGGCGTGCACGAGCTGAACGTCGTGTGCCTCAAAAACACCAATGTGCCCGCGCTTGCGCGGCGGTTCCTTGATCTGTAAATTTGGGCAATTCTGCCGATCTGCGCAAAAATGCGGGGAATTGAGCGATATGACTGCGGTTTATGGAATCAGTCAATGGAAAAATCCAACATTTTCCTGTAAAATAGAGCTTGGATAAGATAGGTGATGATCGCCGCGCAATATTTGCTGCGCGGCGGCAAGCACGCGGTACGCCGCGAAAAGGGAGAGCAGGAACATGAGCGATATCAACGGCAGCAAGCCCACGAATTTCCCTCTCGACGAGAGTAAACTGGATTTCAAAATTCCCCGCACGGACGCCCCGCGCGAAAACGTCCTCAAGCTCGGCAGTATGATCACGAACCGCATCGGCCTCAAGGCCACGGCGGACGACCCCGAGTACTGGGGCCTTGCCGGCATGATGACCGATGAGATGGTCGACGTCGCGCTCAAAATGGGCGTGCGCAAGCCCAAGACGACCGAGCAGCTGATGAAGCTCACCAAAATGGAGCGCGAGCCGCTTGAAAAGCTCCTCACGGAGATGGCGTGGACAGGCATCATCGAGTACAACTGGGAGAACCTGGACGGCAAGAACCCCAAGCATGAAAAGCGTTGGGTGCTGCCGCTGTTCGTCCCCGGCAGCGCGGAATTTCTGAACATGCGCAAAAGCCAGATCGACGAGCATCCCGAGGTCGCGGCGTTCTTTGAGCGCATGACGATGCTCCCACTCGAAAAGATCACGCCCATGGTGCCGCCGGGAGGCGCGGGCATCGGCATGCACGTTATCCCCGTGGAAAAGGCCATCGAGACGGAGAACGAGTCCGTTGACTTAGAGCACATCTCCTACTGGCTCAGCAAATACGAGGGCAAGTACGCCAAGAGCATGTGCTCCTGCCGCGCTAGCCGCGCCAAGCTCGGCGAGGGCTGCGGCGATGACGCCGAAAGCTGGTGCATCGGTGTGGGCGATATGGCCGACTACATCGTCGAAACACAGCGCGGCGAATACATCACGAAGGACGAAGCGCTCGAAATTTTCAAAAAGGCCGAGGACAACGGCTTTGTCCACCAGATCACGAATATCGACGGTGAGCAGAAAATTTTCGGCATCTGCAACTGCAACGTCAATGTCTGCAACGCGCTGCGCACATCGCAGCTGTTCAACACGCCGAACCTGTCGCGCAGCGCCTATGTCGCGAGCGTCGAGAGCGAGAACTGCGTCGCCTGCGGCCGCTGCGTCGAAAACTGCCCCGCGGGCGCGGTCAAGCTGGGACAGAAGCTCTGCACGAAGGACGGCTACATCGAATATCCCCGTCAGGAATTACCCGACGATGTCAAGTGGGGGCCGGAAAAGTGGAGCGTCGACTACCGCGACAGGAACCGCATCAACTGCTACAATACCGGTACCTCGCCGTGCAAGACGGCCTGCCCCGCGCACATCGCGGTGCAGGGCTATTTGAAGCTTGCCGCGCAGGGCAAGTACCGCGAGGCGCTGCAGCTCATCAAGCGCGAAAATCCGTTCCCCGCGGTCTGCGGCCGCATCTGCAACCGCCGCTGCGAGGATGCCTGCACGCGCGGTACGGTCGATCAGGCCGTCGCCATCGACGAAGTCAAGCGCTTCATCGCCCAGCAGGACTTAAACGCGGAAACGCGCTTTGTGCCAGAAAAGGTCATTCCGAAGGTCGACGGCGAATTTTCCGAGAAGATCGCCGTCATCGGCGGCGGCCCCGCGGGCCTGTCGTGCGCATACTACCTCGCTGAAAAGGGCTACCGCCCGACGGTGTTTGAAAGGGAAGCGCGTCCCGGCGGCATGCTGATGAACGGCATTCCGAGTTTCCGCCTCGAAAAAGACGTGGTGGAGGCCGAGATCGACATCCTGCGTGAACTTGGTGTCGAGTTCCGCTGCGGCGTGGAGGTCGGAAAAGACGTGACCATCGCGCAGCTGCGCGAGCAGGGCTATCAGGGTTTCTATGTGGCCGTCGGTCTCCAGTCCGGCGGTAAGCTGAATATCCCCGGCGGTGACGCAGACGGCGTCATGGCGGGTATCGACTTTATGCGGCAGGTCAACCTGCATGAAAAGAAGACGCTTTCCGGTAAGGTCGTCGTCATCGGCGGCGGCAACATCGGCGCGGACGTTGCGCGCACGGCGGTGCGCTGCGGCGCGGAGAGCGTTGACCTCTACTGCTTAGAGGCTTACGACGATATGCCGATGGGCGAGGAAGACCGCAGCGAGTGCGAGCGCGACGGCATCACCGTCCACGCCGGCTGGGGCCAGACTGAGATCGTTGTGGAGGACGGCAAGTGCGCGGGCATCAGGTTCCGCAAGTGCACGCGCGTCAAGAACGACGAGGGCCGCTTCGCACCTGAGTTTGACGACAGTGTGAGCGAGCAGGCCGAGTGCACGACGGTTCTCTACTGCATCGGCCAGAAGGTCGACTGGCGTGAGCTGCTCACCGGCACCGCTGTTGAGTTCAACCCCAACGGCACGGTCAAGGCAGACCCCGTCACGTATCAGACGGCGGAAAAGGATATCTTCGTCGGCGGCGACGCTTATACGGGCCAGAAATTCGCCATCGACGCCATCGCCGCGGGCAAGGAGGGCGCGATCTCGCTGCATCGCTTTGTCCAGCGCGCAACGCTGACGATCGGCCGCAACCGCCGCCAGTTCATTGAGCTCAACAAGGAAAGCGCGCTGATCCCCGTCAATTACGACACAACGCCGCGCCAGCGCATCGGCTATAACGAGGCGCTGCGCAGGACGTTTAGCGACGAGCGCGTCGCGTTCACCGAAGAGCAGATCAAAAAGGAGACCGCGCGCTGCCTTAGCTGCGGCGCGAGCATCGTCGACCCGAACAAGTGCATCGGCTGCGGCGTCTGCACGACGAAGTGCGCGTTCGACGCCATCCACCTGCACCGCGAGAGACCGGAGTGCAGCAAGATGTATGCCTGCGAGGACAAGATGAAGGCCATCCTGCCGTACATGATCAAGCGTGAGTTCAAGATCAAGCGTGCGGCGAGAAAGAGCAAGTAATGCACGAGCTGGGCATTGTCTTCCACGTCATCAAGAGCGTGGAAAAGATCGGAGAGGAAAACGGCCTGACGAACGTCGCGTCCGTGACGCTCGAGCTCGGCGAGGTGTCCGGTGCGATCCCGCACGAACTCGAAAGCTGCTGGAACTGGGCAGTCAAGAAGACCGAGCTTTTACCGGAGGCCGCGCTCAAGATCGAGACCATCCCCGCCGTTACGTACTGCGAGGGCTGCGGGCGCGACTATCCCACCGTGCAGTTTGGCCGCACCTGCCCGCACTGCGGCAGCGAAAAAACGTGGCTCAAGCAGGGCAGCGAGATCAACTTAAAGGAGATTGAGGCGATATGACAGAACCCTATAAGATCATCGAGGTGAAAGAGAGCGTCTTCGCCGACAACGACCGCGAGGCCGCACGCCTGCGCGTGCAGCTCAAGCAGGACAGAACGTTTCTGCTGAACCTGATGTCCTCGCCGGGCAGCGGCAAGACGACGACGCTGCTGCGCACGCTTGAAGCGCTCAAGGATGAGCTGCGCATCGGCGTGATGGAGGCAGACATCGACTCCGACGTGGACGCGAAGACTATCGCGGACGCGGGCGTCAAGTCCATCCAGCTCCACACGGGCGGCATGTGCCACCTCGATGCAAGCATGACGGAGCAGGGCCTCAAGGAGATCGGCACGAAGGACTTGGACCTCGTCGTGCTCGAAAACGTCGGCAACCTCGTCTGCCCCGCGGAGTTCGACACGGGCGCGGTCAAAAACGCGATGATCCTCTCCGTGCCGGAGGGGCACGACAAGCCGCTCAAGTACCCGCTCATCTTCACTGTGTGCGACGCGCTCATCATCAACAAGATCGACGTGCTGCCGTATTTCGACTTCGACATGGAAAAGGTCGTCGAATACGCGCACATGCGCAACCCGAAGCTCAAGATATTCCCCCTCTCCGCCAAAACCGGCGAGGGCGTGGACGCTTGGTGTAATTGGCTGCGCGAGCAGGTGCGCGCTTGGAACGGGTGAGAAAAGGGAAAGAGATGTACCGTAAGGTACATCTCTTTTTTTGTTATGCGTCCAGCCGAAAGACCGACGGGTAAATTTGTCCGTCCCTGAATTCGAGTACGCCGTAGGTCGGGCGGCGGGGATCGCCGATCGAACCGGGATTCATCATCATCGGCCGCGACGCCGCGTCCACGAGCGGCACGTGCGTGTGGCCGAAGAGCAGAATGTCGGCGTTCATCTCGAGCGCGCGGTACTGCGCGCGGAGAAGTCCGGTCTTCACCCCTAACGTGTGCCCGTGCGCGATGAGCACGCGGTGATCGTCCAGAATCAGCACGCGCTCAAGCGCTTCAAAGCGCCCAAAGTCGCAGTTGCCGGGGACCTGCTCGAGCGGCAGGCGAGGGTAGAGCTGATGCAACTCCTCGACATCACGCCATCCATCGCCAAGGTGGATGATGCCGTGCGGCTTTACGAGCTCTACCGCGCGCACCATGTTGTCGACATTGCCGTGCGAGTCGGATAGTACCAAGTATTTCATATCGCTCACAGGAACTTGTCGAGCTCGCGCTCGACTTCATCCATCTTTTTGATCTGCGGCTTGTCGATGCGATAGCCGCCCTTGACGACCATGTCGAGCTCACGCAGCGCGCTCAAATTCCGGAGCGGATCGTTTGCGCAGACGATCAGGTCGGCCTGCTTGTCCGCCTCAATGCTGCCGGTCAGATCACCGATGCCCGCGAGCCGGGCATTGAGTTTCGTCGCGCTGTACAGCGCGAACGCAGGCGTCACGCCGCAGTATTTGACGAAATAGTGCAGCTCGCGCCACATGTCGTAATGTGTGATGTACGGGCAGCCGACGTCCGTGCCGAGACCGACTGGCACGCCCGCGGCGAGGTTTGCCTTTGCGAGCGCGACGATGCCGTCGAAGACAATCTTGCCGTTTTCCTGCTGCTCATACGTCGCGTGCGAAATGCTGCGGTCGAAGAGCGCGTAGGGCAGGGCTGGGGAAATGGTCGAAATTTGGAACGCCTTGCGCTGCTTGAAGAGTGCGATCATTTCATCGCTTGGCTGCGCGCCGTGCTCGATGGAGTCGATGCCGTTTTGCAGCGCGGCCATCACGCCCTCAGGGCTCTCAACGTGCGCCGCGACGATCATGCTGAGCGAATGTGCCTTGTCGCACGCGGCCTTGACAAGCTCGGGCTGCATGCGCAGCACGCCCGGCTCGCCCACGACTTCGGCGTCCAGCACGCCGCCGGTGATCATCAGCTTGATGAGGTCGGGCTTTTCGGCGGCGATCTTTTCGACGAGCGCCGCGGCCTCTTCGGCGGAGTGTGCCTCGTAGGCGAGCGAACCCGCCATGTGCCCGCCGGGGACGGAGACCGCCATGTTCGACGCCAGCACGCGCGGGGCAAGAATTTTGCCCGCCGCGGCGAGGTCGCGAATTTTCGTGTCGTAATCGGCGACGCCGCCGACTGTGCGGATGGTCGTGACGCCGGAGAGCAGCTCGGTTTTTGCGTAGCCCTCGCACATGCTGACACCGATCCTGTTTGTCAGCGCGCAGGAGGTGATGAGCTTGACGAGCTTTTTGGGGTCGCTTGCCTTCTTTTTCGGCTTGCCCGAGGCGGGCAGGTGCACGTGCATGTTGATGAGACCCGGCAGCACGTACTTCCCGCCGAGGTCGACTGCCTCATAGCCCGCGGGGATGTGTTGTGCGTCGACGATCTCATTGATTTTCTCACCGTCGATGCAGACGGCCTTGCCCGTCTGCGGCTCCATGTGCTCAGAGCCGTCGAGAAGCACGCAGTTTGTCAATGCGTACTTTTTGTCGTTATGGTACATCGGAGTGTCCGCCTTTCCTGTTATCGAATCTGGCCGCTGCCGGTGATGACATATTTATAGGTGCTCAGCTCGTCGAGCCCCATCGGGCCGCGCGCGTGGAGCTTCTGCGTCGAAATGCCCATCTCGCAGCCGAGGCCGAACTCCCCGCCGTCGGTGAAGCGGGTGGAGACGTTGACGTACACCGCCGCGCTGTCGACCTCGTCGACAAAGCGGTCGGCCGCGGCTTGGTTCTCGGTCACGATGCAATCGCTGTGGTGCGTCGAGTGATGCTGGACATGCGCGATGGCCGCATCCAGATCATCTACGACCGCGACGGCGAGAATGTAATCGAGAAATTCCGTGTCGAAGTCGAGCTCCGTTGCCGCCGTGCCGGGAATGATCTCCGCCGCGGCTTCGTCGAGCCGCAGCTCGACGGGGACAAGGCCCGCTTCCCTACGCTTGTCGACAAGCGCGGCCTTGAGCTTGGGGAGAAATTCCTTTGCAATGTCGCAGTGGACAAGGCAGACCTCCTCCGCGTTGCAGACGGACGGGCGGCTCGTCTTGGCGTTTTCGATGATCTTTACCGCCATGTTGAGGTCAGCGTCCCTGTCGACGTACACATGGCAGATGCCCGTGCCGGTCTCGATGCAGGGAACGCTTGCATTTTCCACGCACGCGCGGATGAGCCCCTTGCCGCCGCGGGGGATCAGCAGGTCGACAAGGCCGTCCGCCGTCATCAATACCTGCGCGCTCGCATGCGTTGTATCCTCAACGATGTTGACAATGTCGGGATCGCCGCCGACGGACTCAACGCCCGCCTTGAGCGCCGTGACGATGGCGTGAGAGGAGCGATAGGCCTCCTTGCCGCTGCGCAGCATGCAGACGTTGCCGCTCTTGATGCACAGCGCCGCGGCGTCCGACGTGACGTTCGGGCGGCTCTCGTAGATGATGGCGACCAGACCGAGCGGCACCTGCCGCTTGGTGATGGTCATACCATTGGGGCGCTTGAACTGCGCGAGCGCGCGGCCCACGTGGTCGGGCAGCGCCGCGGCCTCGCGGATGCCCTCGGCCATCGCGTGGATGCGGCTCTCCGTCAGGGCGAGACGGTCGAGCATCACATCGGAGATCGCGCCCTTCGCCGCCTCCATGTCCTTGGCATTTTCGCGCAGGATATCTTCGCTGTTGGCCTCAAGGCTCTCCGCCATCGCGAGCAGCAGCCGATCCTTCTCCTCGGCGCTTGCGCTGCGGATGCTGCCCCAGGCAGCTTTTGTGCGTTCCAGAAGTTCGATCGTTGTCATGCTTCATCCCTCTTTGCCAAAAATCTTGTGCCCACGCGCTTGCCCGCAGCCACATCGTAGAGTACCTCGGGCGACTGGCCGTTGGCGATGACCATTTCGCAGCCTGCTGCCGTCGCCATCTGCGCGGCGCGGAGCTTGGTCGCCATGCCGCCGGTGCCGAGGTTCGAACCGCTGCCCCCGCCGAGCGAAATGATGTGCTCGTCGATCTTTTCCACCGTGTCGATGAGCTTCGCGTCGGGGTTCTTGCGCGGGTCTCCGTCGAAGAGCCCGTCGATGTCCGAAAGCAGAATGAGGAGGTCCGCCTGGATCGTCACGGCCACGATGGCAGAGAGCGTATCGTTGTCGCCGATGCCGAACTCCTCGGTGGAGATGGTGTCGTTCTCGTTGATGACCGGCAGCGCGCCGAGCTCTAAAAGCCGCGCGAGCGTGTTGTGGAAGTTCTGCTTGCGCACGCCGCCCTCTTCGATATCCGGTGCGGTGATGAGCAGCTGTGCCACGGTGTGGTTATACTCGGTGAAGAGCTTGTCGTAAATGTACATCAACTCGCACTGGCCGACAGCGGCGGAGGCCTGCTTCGTCGGCACGTCCTTCGGCCGTTCGCTCAGGTTGAGCTTGCCAAAGCCCATGGCGATGGCGCCAGAGGAGACGAGGATGATCTCGTGTCCCATATTTTTAAGGTCGCTTAAAACCTTGCACAGCTTTTCCATGCGCTGGATGTTCAGCCGCCCCGTGGGGTGCGCCAGCGTGGATGTGCCGACCTTGACGACAATTCTCATATCGTGATCCCTCCGATCAAAGCGGGCGCGCGATGCGCGCGGACGCCGGAATTTGCCCATTATTATACCGCGCCGATTTGCATTTTGCACTCTTTTTTTGCAAATTTTACGCCGTACTGACACAGTAAAGTGAAAAAGCACAGGCGCGCGAAAGCGCGCCTGTGCTTTTTTGTGAGTTTCCGCTTAAAACGGCTTTTTTGCGACCTCTAAGATCACGTCGAGCATACCCTGGATCTGCGGGGTGATAACCTTGTTGCGGTGATAAAGCACCTGCCGCCACTGGCTCATCTGACAGTCGGCCACAGGGATGATGGCAAGGTTGCCCTTGTGAATGCTCATCTTCGCCGTGTAGCGCGGCAGCACGGAGAGATACTCTGGATTCTCGCGGATGAGCTTGAGCGCGAGCGTGTCGCTCTCGAGCTCCAAAAACGGCTCGACACTTAGATCCTGACGGGCAAGCTCGCGGTCGAACTGGTCGCGGTAGGGGTTGCCGTGGTTCATCAGGATGAACGGGTGCGACACAAGGTCGGCAAGGTGCACATCATCGCGGGCAGAGAGCGGGTTTTCCGTGTTCGTCACGATGACGACGTCCTCCTGCGCTTCAAAGACTTTGACAAACTGCGTGTCGAAGATCTGCTCATCGAGCGTGTAGATGATGTCGAGCTCATTCTTGACGAGCATTTCGGTGATGGAGGCGATATTGCCCGCGTGCAGGCTGATCTGCACGTGCGGAAAACGCTCGTGGTAGAGCGGCACGATGTTAGAGAACGAGGCGGTGAGCAGCGAATTGAGCGTGCCGACGCGCACGGTGCCGCTCAGCTCGGAATCCGACGAGGCAAAGGCGCTGGCACGCGCGATGGCGCTCACCACGTCGCGCGCGTAGGAGACAAAGTCCTTGCCGTACTGCGTGATGGAGACCGTTTTGCCGATGCGGTCAAAGAGCTGCACGCCCAGCTCGCGCTCGAGCTGCTGGATCTGCACCGTGACGGCGGACTGGGAATAATCCAGAGCTTCCGCCGCACGGGAGAAGCTCTTGAGCTCCGTGACTTTTAAGAATGTGACCAGGTTGCGGACTTCCATGGCTGTCCTCCGATTCAAATTTGTAATACATTTTCAAAAATATATTAGTGGAAATATCTTAATTTGTCAATAGACGCATTATAAAAAATAATGAGTCGGGCGAAAAAGTCGGCCGTGGACACACGGCCGGCTTTTTATGAAGGGGATCAGTCCTTGTACTCGTGGTGCAGCAGCTCGTGCGCGCGCTCATTGAGACCCGCGGCATACATCGCGTCGAGGACGGGGTTGCGCTCGCTGCGCTTGAACATCGCGCTGCGGTCGATCTCGTACAGGCCGTGGGCGCGCTTGAGCTTGGTGCTCATCAGCGCGTAGGGCTGGCCCGCGCCGCCGACGCAGCCGGTGCGGCAGGACATGACCTCGACCAGGTCGACCTCGACCTCGCCGTTTTCGATTTGATCGAGCAGCTTTGCCGCGTTGGCAAGGCCGTGGGCCAGGGCGACGCGCACGTCGCGCCCGTTAACGGGGATGGTCACAAAGCGGACGGCCTCCGTGCCGCGAAGACCGCTGTGCTCGAGCATGCGCAGGACGTTTTTGCTCTTGTCGGGCAGGCAGCAGCGGAGCACCGCCTCCGCCACGCCGCCGGAGGTGCCGAAGATCTCGGCCGCGCCGCTGCCCATGCCGAACGGCAGGTCGGGCGACTCCTTTTCGAGCATCTGGAAGCGGATGCCGGATTCCTTGATCATCTTGATGACCTCCTGCGTGGTCAGCACGAGGTCGACGTTCGGTACGCCATCGCGGCGGAATTCCTCGCGTCCGGCCTCCATTTTCTTGGCTGTGCAGGGCATGATGGCGATATGGAAGGTCGTGCGGCCGTCGGCGGCGTCTTTTTCGCGGTACTTGTCCTTTAAGACCGTTGCGAACATTTGCATAGGCGAGAGTGCGGAGGACAGGTTCTTGATGAACTGCGGGCGCTCCTGCTCCACATAGCGCACCCAGGACGGGCAGCAGGATGTCATCAGCGGCAGGTTTTCGCCCGTTTCCAGGCGGCGGAGGAATTCCTTCGATTCCTCGCGCACCGTGAGGTCCGCGCCGAAGATCGTATCGTAAATTTCGTCCGCGCCCATGATCTTGAGCGCCGTGACGAGCTTGTCGAGCACATTTTCGCCCGCGGGCAGACCATAGGCCTCACCGATGGCGACGCGCACGGCGGGCGCGATCTGGATGACGACGCGCTTTTGCGGATCGTGCAGGGCACGCCACGCCGCGCCGATGTCGTTTTTGACGGTGATGGCGCCGGTCGTGCACACGGCGGCGCACTGGCCGCAGCTGACGCAGTGCGTGGTCGAGATGGGCTGGTCGTCGCCTGCCTCAATGTGCAGCCCTGGGCCGCGGCCTGCAAAGTGCAGGATGCTCATGCCCTGGACCTCCTTGCACACGCGCACGCAGTCGCCGCAGAGGATGCATTTGTTGAGGTCGAATGTGACCGCAGGGCTTGAAAAGTCCATCGGTACATGCTCGCGCGTATCCTTGAAGTGAACGTGATGGATGCCGAAGCGCACGGCCATCTCCTGCAGACGGCAGGAGCGGTTTTTTTCGCAGGCGGTGCAGTCACGGCAGTGCGAGGCAAGCATCAGCTCCAGCGTCATGCGGCGGTATTTGAGAAGGCGCGACGTGTTGGTGCGGATGCGCATGCCGTTTTTCGGCTTGGTCGTGCAGGCGGCGTCGATCTTGCCGGTGTCCAGATCCTCGACCATACACATGCGGCACGCGCCGTAAACGGAAAGGTCGGAGTGGAAGCAGAAGTTCGGCATTTCCACGCCCGCCTTGCGGCAGACATCCATGATCGTGGGCTCGTCGTCGAACTCCACGCGGATGTTGTCGACATACATGATACCCTTAGCCATCGATCTCCACCTCCTGGATCGCATCAAAGGGGCAGGCCTCGATGCAGGTATAGCATTTGACGCATTTTTCCGGATCGATCACGAACGGCGACTTGATGACGCCCGTGATGGCCTCGGCGTGGCAGGAACGCGAGCACTTGCTGCACCCGCGGCAGATGCTCGGGTCGATCTCGAGGCGGATGCGGTTATAGGGAAGTCCACCCGGCTCGATCGGCTCGCGGTCAAGCTCGCAGAGCGCGCAGTCCCCGCGCAGGTGATCCTTGAATTCCTCGGGAAAGTATTTGATGGCCGTCTCCAGCGTGTGGTAGGAATTGCGACCCAGATTGCAGAACGCCGTGACCGAGATCATCTCGCCAAGGTCGGTGAGCATATGAAAGTCCGACTCGCTGAGGCGGTAGTCCCGCATGGCCCAGAGCAGCTCGTTCATGCGCTTTGTGCCCTCGCGGCAGGGAACGCACTTGCCGCAGAACTCTGTCTGCGTGTACTGCATAAAGCGACACGCGACATCGACCATGCAGCGGTCCTCGTCGAGCACCGTGATGACGCTGTCGCCGCGGCGCACGCCGTAGGGCTTGAGCTTTTGAAAGTGCAGGGGCAGATCGAGATGCTCCTCGACGAGAAGGCCGCCGCTCGGGCCGCCGATCTGCACCGCCTTAAACTTTTTCCCATTCGGAATGCCGCCGCCGATCCCGTAGATCGCCTCTCGGATGGTGGTCGCCTCCTCGGGAATGTCTACATAGCCGGGGTTGGCGATGTCACCCTTGAGTAAAAAAATTCTTGCCATTTCTCTCTCCGTGTTTCGTTTTTTAAATTTCAAAAAATCTAATAGAATATATAGCACGAAAAACTCTAACACTGCGCCTTAAAATTGTAAAGGGATGCACTGATAAATTATTTGAATAGGAGAGCGGGCTATAAGCAAAAGACGGAGGAGACCGCCTATAATAAGGCGGTCTCCTCCGTTTCTTCTTCGTCCAAAAGCTGCATGATCGACACTTCGAACGCCGTGCGTTCCTCACTGCCGCTTTCGAGCAGCTTGGTGTAGGTCCGGCTCTGCACGCGGCCCTCAAGCGCCAATCGCTCGCCGACATCCATGCCCGCGATCTGCACGGCGGTCTGTCCCCAGGCGATGCAGGGTAAGTAGTCCGCGCGCCCGTAGTGGCGGTTGACTGCCAGAATGACATCGCAAATGCTGCGGCCGAGCGGCGTGCGCCGCAGCACGGGCTTTTTGCACAGCGCGCCCGAGAGCAGGATGCGGTTAAAGTACGAGCCGTCGCCCGGCTCGATGCTCTGGGCGAACACGGTGATGACGAGCCGGTTGCCCTGCCCGCTGCGGTTGTTAAACGAGCGTAGCTGCCCGACGATGCGAAGGCTCTGTCCCTCCTCCACAGGGCAGACGCGCAGCAGCGCCTCACTCGCCACGATGACGGGCACGTCGTTCTGGCCTGACAGGCGCTCGACCCGCAGGGGAAATTTGTCGAACCGGCGGGTATGGTTTTCGTGCGAAAAGACGGGCTCGCCTGCGGCGACGCCCCACAGCTCCACATAGTTCTGGTTGCGCTCCATATCGTACACCTCAGCACAGTTTTGTTGGTGTATCCTATGAAAAAGAATGTGGAGATATGCCGTGCCGAGCACGAGGACAAAAAGGAAGAGCCGTCTTTCGACGGCTCTTCCTTTTTGTCATTCGCGTGAGCGATAAATTACATCTTGGAGATGATCTCGACCAGCTCTTCGCCGATGCGGCCCTGAGCCTCGACGGTCGCGGAGCCGATGTGCGGCGTGCAGGAGACCATCGGGTGGGAGTAGAGCGCAACGTTGGTCGCGGGCTCGTCGGCATAGACGTCCAGACCGGCGGCGCGGACCTTGCCGCTGTTGAGCGCGTCAAGAAGCGCAGCCTCGTCGACGTTGGTGCCGCGGGAGGTGTTGATGATGACGACGCCGTCCTTCATCTTGGCGATGCGCTCAGCGTTGATGAGAGCGCCGCCGTCGACAGCGGGAGCGTGGACGGAGATGAAGTCGGACTTGGCGAGCAGCTCGTCCATCTCAACATAGGGGATGCCGAGCTCTTCCTCAATGCCGGGGATGTGGAAGATATCGAACGCGATGACGTTCATGCCGATGGCCTTGGCCATCTTGCCGAGCTTCTGGCCGATGCGGCCGAAGCCGACGATACCGAGCGTCTTGCCGGTCAGCTCGATGCCCTTGCCGTAGGCCTTCTTCTCCCACTTGCCCTCGCGCATGGAGTGGCCGGCGATGGAGATGTAACGGGCGCAGGAGAACATGTGAGCCATAGCGAGCTCAGCAACGGACTCGGAGGGGGACTTCGGGGTGTTCTTCACCTCAATGCCGTTGTCCTTGGCGTACTGCACGTCGATGTTGTCAAGGCCGACACCGGCGCGGATGACGCACTTGAAGCGGCTGCCCTTGGCCTCGTCGATCTGCTTGGCGCGCAGCTTGGTCTTGGAGCGAATGATGGCGACATCAAAGTCGCGCAGGGCCTTGCCCAGCTCGTCGGGCTCGTAGAACTGCTCAACGAGCTCGTGACCCATCGCGCGAACCTTCTCGATCGCGCCCTTATCCATACCGTCGGTAACAAGAATACGCATAACGAAATTCTCCTTAAATAATATTAAATCATTTTTGTGACAACATGTGCGTCACAAAAATACATTGGCCCAGCCGCCTTTGGCGGCGGCACCAGTGAACGTTTCACTGGTGAGGGGGTATCTAAAAGGGGGATAGTATCCCCCTTTTAAGAAATTTTCCTTTACTTGGTGTGCTCGGCCTCAAACTTCTTCAGGAACTCGACGAGAGCCTGAGCGCCCTCAATGGGCATGGCGTTGTAAACGCTGGCGCGCAGACCGCCGACGCTCTTGTGGCCCTTGAGGTTATCGTAACCGGCAGCCTTGGTAGCAGCGACGACTTCGGCGTCGAGCTCGGCGGAATCGGTGACGAAGGGGATGTTCATGAGAGAACGGAACTCGGGCTCAACCGTGCCATGGAACATCTTGGAGGAATCCAGGAAGTCATAGATGACCTTGGCCTTCTCGACGTTGCGCTTGTGCATCTCCTCGAGACCACCGATGCTCTTGAGGTACTTGAACACCTTGCCGCAGCAGTAAATCGCCCAGCAGTTCGGGGTGTTGTACATGGAGTCGTTCTTGGCGTGGGTGTCGTAGCGCATGTAGATGGGCATCTTGGGATCGAGATCCTCGCGGATGAGGTCTTCACGGATGATGGCGATGACCATACCGGCAGGGCCGACGTTCTTCTGCACGCCCGCATAGATCATGCCGTAATCGCTGACGTTGCAGGGCTGGGAGAGGAACATGGAGCTCTGGTCGGAGACGAGGATGTGGCCCTTGGTGTTGGGGAGCTGCTGCCAGGTCACACCGTGGATGGTCTCATTCTCGCAGATGTAGACATAGTCGGCATCCTCGGGAATGTCAAGATCGGAGCAGTCGGGGATGTAGCTGTAGTTCTTGTCCTTGGAGGAAGCGGCGACGATGACTTCACCGTACTTCTTAGCCTCGGCAATGGCCTTCTTGGACCATGCGCCGGTCTCGACGTAGACGGCCTTGCCGTTCTTCATCAGATTCCAAGGCACAGCCGCGAACTGCAGCGTAGCGCCGCCCTGAATGAACAGGACCTTGTAGTTGTCGGGAATGCCCATCAGGTCGCGCAGGTCAGCCTCGGCCTCGTCGACGATCTGCTGGAAAACCTTGGAGCGGTGGCTCATTTCCATGACGCACATGCCGCTGCCGCGGTAGTTCATCATCTCGTCACGGATTTCCTCCAGCACGGGCTCCGGCATCATAGCGGGACCGGCAGAGAAGTTGTAGGTGCGATTGTACTTCATTGTTGGTGTCCTCCTGATTGTCTTTTTTGAGCAATAGCAACAGAAATTGCATGATATGACAGCTACAGTATAGTCTATCGTGCGGGGATAATCAATAGAAAAAAGCAAACTTATCATTTATTTAAAAACAACTGTGCCACGCTTTGAAAAACAAAAAGCAAATGAAGAAATTATTGACAAACGATAATTCTTCTGCTATGCTGACGATAGAAATTATCGCAAAACAATAATTCTGGAGGTGCGATATGAAACGTGACCGGATCAAGACCTTACTTTTGGCGGAGGCGCTTATCTGCGCGCTGCTTGCGCTCGCCCTGTGGCTTTTCGAGGGCGACGCCTTTTCTCTCGCCGGATTCCCCGGCAGCGCGATCGGACCGGGCTTGAGTGCGCTGGCCGCCTCAGGCCGCTTCGGCTTCGCGCTGGCGTTCACGCTGTACGCCGCGGTGATCCTGTTGCCGCTTTATGTGCTCGTGCACATCGGGGCGCGGCGGGAGCTGAAGCCCGAGGACGCGCTGCTCGTGCTCATCGCGTTTGCCGTGGCCTGCGCGCTTTTTCCGCGCGGTTGGACCGCCTATTGGAGCACATCGGCGGAGGCGCTGTTCCCGCGCCTTGCCTGGCAGTGGCTCATTTTCGCGCTGCTCGCGGGCTGGGTTGTGCTGCGGCTGCTGCGCAGGCTTTCCGGCGGCGATACGCAGGAGCTCTTGAAGCTCTTCCGCGCGCTGCTTATCCTCGCGGCGGCGTACTTCGTCTTTGAGGTCTGCTTTGCCGAATTCGCGGGACTGTTTTCCGCCATCGACGCGCTCAAGGCGGGCAACACCGCCTTTACAGACGATACGGTCCTGCCTGTGGCAACGGACGTAACGGGTTCGAAGAGCCTTGTGTTCAGCTATGTTGTCCTCGCCCTGCGCTTTGCCGCGGAAAGCCTTCCTGCGCTGCTCGCCGCGGCGACGGCGTACTTCGCCGTCGGCCTTCTCGACACGATGGAAGACGGCGCGTTTACGCAGGAGAGCGCCGCCTACGCGCCAAAGCTCGCCGAATGGTGTGTCAAGGTCCTCAAGCTCAGCGTGCTGTTCGCGCTCGCGGTCAACATTTTGCAGGCGGTTTGCGCGCCGCTCATCCTCAGCACCAGCATTTCCATCCGCCTGCCGGTCCTCGAGCTGTGCTTCGTGCTCGCCGCGCTTCTCGGTGCGCGGCTCATCGCCTCGAACGTCGCCCTTGCGGCGGACAACGACCTCTTTATCTGAGGGTGCTGCCATGGCGATCACGGTACATTTGGACGAGGTGCTGAAAGCGCGCGGCATGACAAGCAAGGAACTTTGCGCCACCGTCGGCATCACGGAGGCGAATCTTTCCATTCTGCGCAGCGGCAAGGCGAAGGGCGTGCGCTTTGCGACGCTCAACCGCATCTGCTGCGCGCTCGAGTGCAATGTGGGCGACATTCTGCAATGCGACGGAGAATTGGAGGCAGAGCATGAAGAGTAAAACGAAAACGATACTGATTTTTGCTGCGATCCTCGCGGCGGTCTTTCTCATTGCCTTTCTCGACGGCGGCGCGGTGCAGTCCGCCGCGGACGAGGAGGAAGAGGGCACGCTCATCGGGGCTTTCGTCTCGGAAGAGGATCTTGACATCGACGATCTTGAGGTTACAGCAACGGGCAAGATTCAGTGGAAGCGGGGGCGGCTCTACGCCGAAAAATGGGAGAAAAGCTGGCGCTTTCCGAATCTTCCCGATGGCGGCGGCTTTTACAGCGCGCTGCGGACCGAAACCGAGGGAGAACTTGCGGGCAGCACAACGCCGCAGCACGTGAGCTTCGGTGAGATCAAAACAACAAATATGGCGTACCACGTCTACGACGATAACGGCGTCCGTACGACGGACATCGACCTCTCGGGCGAGGTCTACGCCTGCGGCGACAGACAAGTGATTTTCAATCTTTATCCCATCTACCAGACGTCGGATGGACGCATTTATTTGACGCGCGGCAACAGCATGGGCATGTCCGGCTCGGACGGCGGCAGCATGACCCACACGCTCACGAGCGATAAGACCGAGACGATCGGCGGCAAGTCCGAGCGCGTGAAGGTCAGAGTCGCCATCACCGTTGTTGCCCGTCCGACGCCGACAAAGTTCACCGTCGCGCACATGGACAAAAACGATCAGCTTTTGAAGCTCGAGGAGTTCGCGCCAGACGCGCTGCCCGAGTCTATCACCGCCGCGCCCGGCGCGGCGTATCTCATCGGTACGAGCTATGGACAAGACTGGGACGGAGAGACGGCGGAATATGGCATTTGCAGCCGCGACGGAAGGATTCAACCGCCTCTGGACACGTTTGCGTATCAGGACGGCAAACTCAAGGCGGTCTGCATTTGGGTCAACTGGAAGGAGGGGGCGGCATGAAACGCATCATTGCTTTTGCGCTGGCGCTCGTGGTGGTGTTCGGCGTGAGCTTTGCGCTTTACAAGCCTGAGCGTATCGAAGCCGCGGCGCGGGAGACCATGGAGGACGAATGGGTCGGGTATTTCTTTGCCCTCGAACCCTTCGACGGAAAACGCTATGCGACGAAGATCGGCGATGATTACGATTTCGGTGTACCGGGCGTGCCGGTATTTGTGACCATCACGGCGTTTAAGCCCGGCGAACCGGACTACGAAGAGGGCTCGGAATTCAACTTTGCTGTCGGCGCGGCGGTGTCCGACGAGGTCGTAGGCAGCGGAATGCATATCAAGGTCGACGACAACGGCAGCAGCTACGAGACGGGCGGCGAGATCGTGCTCGACGCGCAGAAGAGGGTGGAGCTGTACGAATGTTATGTCTACCGCACGCCTGCGGGCGACTACTACGCCGAGTGTGTGCTGTACAACGGGATGAAGTCGGCCTACTGCGGGCCGGGCTTTGGCCTGAAGCAGACGCGGACGATCTCGGCCGAGCGGTCGGGCGATTGGAGTGTGAGCGGCAAAACGCAGAGCCACTCGATCAAGGTGAGCGTTTCATTTGTGGAGCACACGGCGGCAGAATCGGTCGAATTTGTCTGGATGGACAGCGATAAGAACGTTCTGTCGCGCGAGGAATACGGCGCGGACACTCTTCCCGAGACGCTGACCGCGCCGGACGGCGCGTCGATGCTTGTCGTGACGCAGACGAGTGCGGACGGCACAAGCACCCGCTCGCTCTGCACACAGGACGATCTGTTCGCCAGAGCCTATGTTCCCTCGATGCTTTCCGGCCTTCTGCGTGTCGTCGACGTGTCGCTCGACTGGGGAGAGGACGAGACTTAACCAATTCTTAATAAAGAATTTGCTAAGAAAATGATTGCAATACGCGGGCAAAGCGGGTAAGATGGAGTGAACTCAAAGAAAAGAGGAACTTGCCATGCGTCCCGACGGAACCCGAGTGAAAGAGGCGTCCACCATCGTTTCGGCACTGCCCTATGTCATGCCGCGGCGCTACGACGCACAGAATTTCATCACCGAATACGCCGATATGGAGGTCCTGCGCCGCTACATTCAGGAAAAGCGCCGCGAAGGCGTGCGCATCCCGTATATGACGCTCATTCTGGCGGCATACTTCAAGGCGTATCAGGAAAATCCGAAGATCAACCGCTTCATCATGAACAGCAAGATCTATCAGCGCAACCACTTCTGCGTCAGCTTCGTCATCCTGAAAACGCGCGCCGACGGCCGCGCGGACGAGACGTCGATCAAGGTGTTCTTCGAGGACGGGGACGATATCTTCTCCATCAACCGCAAGATCGAGGAGGCGGTCGCGCAGAATCAGGTGGCCGCGCATAACAACAATACGGATAAATTCGCGAATTTCCTGTTCGCCATCCCCATCCTGCCGGGGCTTTTGTTCGGCCTTGTCAAGCTGATGGACCGCTGCGGCCTGCTGCCGCGTAAGATCATTGATCTGAGCCCGTTCCACACGAGTCTTTTTATCACGAACCTTGCCTCCATCAACACGAATTCCATCTTCCACCACTGCTACGAGTTCGGCACGACGGGTGTGTTCGTCAGCATGGGCAAGCCTATTGCCAATTATATGAGCGGGGAGTATAATAAAAAAATGATCCCGCTCTCCGTCGTGATGGATGAGCGCATCTGCACGGGACACGAGTACGCGCTGTTCTGGGCGAGCGTGCGCCGCTATCTCAAGCACCCCGAGCTGCTGGAGGGGAAGCCGACGGAGGAAAACGCCTATCCCGCGGAGGAATGCGTTTGATCAGCAGCCACAAGCCGCAAAGCGCGGGATCTGCGCTTTGCGGCGTTTTCTACTTTTATATGTATATATGTAGAAGAAAGGACAGGGAAGCTTCCTTGATCGAACCAAAGTCTCAGGTAAAGAAATGCAGCGCCCACGCAGAAATTTTGCAGCAAAACGATGAACGCACCGTCTACCGCCTCAGGGAGACGGACGGCGAGGTGCGCATCACGGCCTATCCCGTTTTCCCCGGCATTGAGCTTGCCTATCACGATGTGCACGCGCCGTCGTACCGTCTGGCAGAGCCGAATGCGGCGGGACTCATCGAGATCCAGCATTGCCGCGAGGGGCGTGCGGAATACTGCTGCGGCGGCGAGCATTACTTTTTGGCCCCCGGAGACCTCTCTGTCGTGCGCCGCGCCGCTATCGAGGGGGAGGTGGAGTTTCCCACGGGGCACTACCACGGCATCACCGTCACGCTTGATCCCGCCCTTGCGCCGGACTGCCTGTCCTGCATTTTGCAGGACGTCGACGTCCGCCCCAGCGCGCTGGCGGAGAAGTTCTTCGCCGACTCGGAGTGCTTTGTCTCAAGATCGTCGGCGCGCGTGGAGCACATCTTCTCTGAGCTCTACGCCGTGCCCGCCGGCATCAGACGCGGCTACTTTAAGGTTAAGGTGCTTGAACTGCTGCTCTTTTTGAGTGCGCTCGACGTGGCGCACGAAAAGCACGGCTATACCGCCGCGCAGGTGCGCCTTGCGCGCGCGGCGCGCGACGCGCTGCTTGCAAGCACGGAGGACGACGTCACGATCTCGGCGCTCTCGCAGGAGCTTGGCGCGTCGTCCTCGCAGCTCGCCGCGAGCTTTCGCGGCGTGTACGGCATGACGCCCGCAGCGTTTTTGCGCGCGCAGAAGATGCACAGTGCCGCGCAGCTCCTGCGCACGAGCGACCGCACGGTGCTCGATATCGCGGGGCAGTTCGGCTATGACAACGCCAGCAAGTTTGCCAAGGCCTTCCGCAGTGTGATCGGTGTGTCGCCGAGCGCGTACCGCGCGGGCGCGGACAGCGACAGCTGTGCGCCGACGGCGGAAAAGGCAGAATAAAATATTTTGGAGCCTCATCCGATCAATTTGGAGCGGATAAGGCTCTTCTTTTCGGGTATCCTAAGACACGTCAAGAGCGAGGATGCCGCTCCCTGAGAGTTAGAGAAATCTAACTTCTGGGGAGCCACCACCGAAACCTAAGGGGAGGGAAACGGGCATGTCTGAAGAGATCCTGGTGCGGCAGGGTGCGCCGACGTTGGCAGGTATCAAAACGGGCAGCCTCTTCCCTTGTCCTTGCGAAGATAAGGAAGCGCTCTTTGCGGACATCCGCCGCCTGAACCGTCTGCTTGTGCCAAAGGGCCTGTGTCTGCTGCCGATCCGTTTTCTGAAAGGACAGGTCCTTTTGTACCTGTACCGCCCCTCTGAGCTGCGGAGAGATTTGGAGAACGAACAGGCGGCCGAGATCCTGCACCACGCGGGCTACAATAGCGGCCACTGCGGACGCTGCATCGCAAACCTCATCCGCCGATTCCGCGAGGGCGGCGAATTCCCCCATGAGGTCGGGCTTTTCCTCTCGTATCCGCCGGAGGACGTCAAGGGCTTCATCGACCACCGCGCCTGCAACTTCAAATGCGCGGGGCTGTGGAAGGTCTACGGCGACGAGAAGAAGGCGCGCGAGCTGTTCGCCCGCTTCAAAAAATGCACGGAGATCTACTGCGCACTCTGGGAGGCCGGCTCGGGCATCGAGCAGCTTGCCGTGGCAGTGTGATAGATACTGATTTATGAAAGGAACATACTGATATGAAAAAGACTGCTGTTGTTTATTGGAGCGGCACGGGCAACACCGAGGCCATGGCCAAGGCCGTCGCTGAGGGCATGGAGAGCGCGGGCGCGCAGGTCACGATGTTGACCCCTGACCAGGTCAAGGCCAGCGAGCTGAGCGCTTATGACGCGATCGCCTTCGGCTGCCCCGCCATGGGCAGCGAAGTGCTCGAGGAGATGGAGTTCCAGCCCATGTTTGACGAGGTCAAGCGCAGCCTTGGCGGCAAGAGCGCCGCGCTGTTCGGCTCCTACGGCTGGGGCGACGGCGAGTGGATGCGCGGCTGGGAAAAGGACTGCGATGATTCCGGCATCCGCCTTGTGTGCGAGAGCGTGACCTGCTGCGAAGCGCCTGATGACGCCGCGCTGGACGCCTGCCGCGCGCTGGGCAAGGAGCTGGCGAAGTGAGGATTCCTCTGTGGACGAAAAGCGCGCGATGAGGAAGCTCAGGCGGAAAGCACCTGTGCTCGTTGCGCTTGCGGTCATCCTGCTGAGTCTTGCCATCGGCGGATGCCTGCCTTTTTGAAAACACGATGCGATGGAAGGCCGCGTACGGGGAGTGCGCGGCCTTCCGATTTTTATATGCGCTGCCAAAACGGCAGATTTTTACTGATAAGTATTAGCATAACTTATAGATATGTAGATTATTATCAAAAAATTGATAAATAGGGCGAAGCCTTTCTCTCTTTTGCCGCATGGACGAAAAGAGCCCTCTGTGATACCATATTGCTTGTCAAGTTGAGCTCTTTGTAACTGACGGAAACGTGGGTCACCACAGGGGAGCAGAGAGCGTTTCTTGCTGAAATTCAGCAGCCGACCGTCTGGGCACTTCAACTGCACATCGAGGCAGTGGAGCGCCCATTTTTGCTTTTAAGGAGGCAGAACTATGCGAAAGGTAGCCGTTATTATGGGCAGCACGAGCGACCTGCCCGTCGCCGAGAAGGCGATCCAGACGCTCAAGGAATATGGGATCGAGACCGAGGTCCGCGTGTTATCCGCCCACCGGTGCCCGAACGAGGCAAGAGAATTTGCGGCGTCGGCACGGGAGAGCGGGTTTTCTTGTATCATCGCGCTCGCGGGCATGGCCGCGCACTTGGCCGGCGCGATGGCCGCGAATACGACGCTTCCCGTTATCGGCGTGCCGTGCAGCGGCGCGAAGCTCGACGGCATGGACGCGCTGCTCTCGACCGTCCAGATGCCGAGCGGCATCCCCGTTGCCACCGTCGCTATCGACGGGGCGAAAAACGCCGCCATCCTTGCCGTCCAGATCATGGCTGTGAGCGACGAGGGCCTTGCACACAAGCTCCAGGCCGCACGTGACGAGGGCACCGCCGCTGTCTTGAAGGCGGACGAAGAGCTTCGCGAGCGCTACAAAAACTGAGAAACCATCCATCCATATCAATCAACAAAAATATAAAATAAAAGGAGAACAGTCATCATGGAAAAGAAAGAACAGCTCTACGAAGGCAAGGCCAAGAAGGTTTACGCCACTGAAGATCCCAACCTCGTCATCGTTTCCTACAAGGACGACGCCACCGCCTTTGACGGCGCAAAGAAGGGTACCATCGTCGGCAAGGGCGTCATCAACAACCAGATGACCAACCGTCTGATGGCCAAGATGGAAAAGGCCGGCATCCCGACCCACTTTGTTGAAGAGCTCAGCGAGCGCGACACGCTCGTCAAGAAGGTCTCCATCGTCCCGTTGGAGGTCATCATCCGCAACATCTCCGCCGGTCATTTTGCCTCCCGCTACGGCGTGGAGGAGGGCATCGTCTTCTCCGAGCCCACGATCGAGTTCTCCTACAAGAACGATGATCTGCATGATCCCCTGATGAACGCCTATCACGCCGTTGCCCTCAAGCTCGCGACCTGGGAGGAAATCGAGCTCATCAAGAAGTATGCCTTCGCCGTCAACGACACGCTCAAGGCATTTTGGAGCGAGTGCGGCGTCACGCTCGTCGACTTCAAGCTCGAGTTCGGCAAGACCGTCGACGGCCAGATCGTCCTCGCCGACGAGATCAGCCCCGACACCTGCCGCCTGTGGGACAGCAAGACGAACGAAAAGCTCGACAAGGATCGCTTCCGCCGCGACCTCGGCGGCGTGGAAGACGCCTATGCCGAAGTCATGAAGCGCCTGATGGCCCACGACGCACAGTAAGATCAAATATGACAGAGAATCACAACATCATCCCGGCGCGCCACATTCACGAAGAATGCGGCGTGTTCGGCATCTTTACGCCTCAGGAGGCGGACGTCGCGTCCTATGCCTACTACGCGCTCTACTCCCTCCAGCACCGCGGACAGGAGAGCGCGGGTATCGTCGTCAACGACGACGGCCTGTTCCGCTCGCTGCGCGACACCGGCCTTGTGAGCGAGGTCTTCCCGCCCGAGCAGCTCAAATCGCTCGGCAAGGGTACCATCGCCGTCGGCCATGTGCGCTACGGCACGACCGGCAGCGACAACAAGCGCAATGTCCAGCCCATTTTAGTGAACCACTTCAAGGGCCGCATGGCGCTCGCGCACAACGGCAATCTGACGAATTCCCGCGAGCTGCGGCAGGAGCTTGAAAGTCGCGGCTCCATCTTCCAGACCACGACCGACAGTGAGGTCATCGCCTACATCATCGTGCAGGAGAGACTCAACCGCGGCTCCATCGAAGAGGCTGTTTCCGCCGCGATGGACCGCATCGAGGGCGCGTATTCCCTCGTCCTCTCCTCGCCGACGAAGCTCATTGCCGCGCGCGACCCCCACGGCTTCCGTCCCCTCTGCATGGGGCATCTGAAGGACGGCTCTGTTGTCTTCGCGTCTGAATCCTGCGCGCTCGACGCCATCGGTGCCGAGTTTGAGCGCGACATCCGCCCCGGCGAGATCGTTGTCGTCGACACGGCCGGCGTTCGCTCCGACACGAGCCACTGCGGCAAAGCGCCGAAGAAGCTCTGCGTCTTCGAGTTCATCTACTTCGCCCGCCCTGACTCCGTCATCGACGGCAGCAGCGTCCACGTCGCGCGCCAGCGCGCAGGCGCGTTCCTCGCGCTCGAGCATCCCGTGCAGGCGGATGTCGTCATCGGCGTGCCGGATTCCGGCCTTGATGCAGCCCTCGGTTACGCGCGCCAGAGCGGCATCCCCTACGGCATCGGCTTTATCAAAAATAAGTACATCGGCCGCACGTTCATCTCGCCCACGCAGACGATGCGCGAAAATGAGGTCAACATCAAGCTCAACCCCATCCGCTCCGTGGTTGAGGGCAAGCGCGTCGTGCTCATCGACGATTCTATCGTCCGCGGTACGACCTGCCGCCGCACGATCGACCTATTGTGGAAGGCGGGCGCGAAAGAGATCCACATGCGCGTCAGCGCGCCGCCGTTCGTCTCCGAGTGCTACTACGGCACGGACATCGACGACAAAAATAACCTCATCGCCACGCACCACACGGTCGATGAGATCGCGAAGATCATCGGCGTTAACTCGCTCGGCTATCTGAGCATTGAGGACGTCGTCAAGCTCGCCGACAACACCGAAAACGGCTTTTGCACGGCCTGCTTCGGCGGCGGCTATCCCACGAGCATCCCGAAAGACGGCGGCAAGGACCGCTTTGAGTGCAAAATCAGTGAAGGGGAGAAGAAAAAGAATGCGTAGTTTTTCCGAGAGCTACCGTGACGCCGGCGTGAATATCGAGGCCGGCTACGAGGGCGTCAAGCTGATGAAAAAGCACGTCCAGCGCACCATGATCCCAGGCGTTGTGTCCGATATCGGCGGCTTTGGCGGCCTGTTTGCGCCTGATCTTACCGGTATGAGCGAGCCCGTGCTCGTCTCGGGCACGGACGGCGTGGGCACGAAGCAGCGCATCGCGCAGCTGATGAACAAGCACGACTCCGTCGGCATCGACTGTGTCGCCATGTGCGTCAACGACATCATCTGCTGCGGTGCAAAGCCCATCTTCTTCCTCGACTACATCGCCATCGGCAAGAACGAGCCGGAGAAGGTCGCGACGCTCGTCTCCGGCGTGGCGGAGGGCTGCGTGCAGTCCGGCTGCGCGCTCATCGGCGGCGAGACCGCCGAGCACCCCGGCACCATGTCTGCCGACGACTATGACCTCGCGGGCTTCGCCGTCGGCATTGTCGACCGCGCGAAGATCATCGACCACGACCGCATGCGTCCGGGCGACGTTGTGATCGCGCTTACCTCAAGCGGTATCCACTCCAACGGCTATTCCCTCGTGCGCAAGGTCTTCAACGTCGAGCACGCGGACCTCGGCGCGTATGTCGACGAGCTCGGCTGCACGCTGGGCGAAGAGCTGCTGCGCCCGACGAAGATCTATGTCAAGCCCGTCCTCGCGGCGATGGACGTGGCCGACGTCCACGGCGTCAGCCACATCACGGGCGGCGGCTTCTACGAAAATATTCCCCGCTGCATCCCCGACGGCCTGTGCGCGAAGATCGACAAATCCGCTCTCCGCACGCCGCCAATCTTCGGCATGCTCCAGCGCATGGGCAGCATCCCCGAGCACGACATGTTCAACACCTACAACATGGGCGTCGGCATGACGATGATCGTCGCCAAAGATGACGCCGACAAGGCGCTTGCCGCCCTCAAGGAAAACGGCCAGGACGCCTACGTGATCGGCGAGGTCGTGAGCGGGGAAGAGAAGGTCGCACTATGCTGAAAAGCGCGCGCATCGCGGTGTTCGTCTCGGGCGGCGGCACGAATTTACAAGCCTTGCTCGACGCGCAGAGAGACGGCAAAATTCCACACGGCGAGATCGCGCTCGTCATTTCCTCTCAGGCATGCGCCTACGCGCTCGAACGCGCGGAAAAGGCGAACGTCCCCGCGCACACCGTGCCGTCGAGCCTCATTCAGCACGACTTTGAGGCGGCCATCGAGCTGCTGCTCGAGCAGTACAAGATCGACGTCATCGTCCTTGCAGGCTTTTTGAGCATCCTGAGCGAGAACTTCACGAAAAAGTGGCCGCGCCGCATTTTGAATATCCATCCGTCGCTGATCCCGTCGTTCTGCGGCAAGGGCATGTACGGCTTAAAGGTGCACGAGGCTGCGCTCGCGCGCGGCGTGAAGGTCACGGGCGCGACGGTGCACTTTGTCAACGAAATTCCCGACGGCGGCGAGATCATTCTGCAAAAGGCTGTCGAGATCGAAGAGGGCGACACGCCCGAGACCTTACAGCGCCGCGTGATGGAGCAGGCCGAGTGGCAGCTCCTGCCGCGCGCGACGGAGCTTGTCTGCCGCGCCATCACAGAAAAGGAGAACTGAAATGGTCGACTTTCTGCACTTTTTGAAAAATACGTCCTACCCCGGCCGTGGCATTTTGGTCGGCAAGGACCGCGTTTACTATTTCATCATGGGCCGCAGCGAGAACAGCCGCAACCGCGTCTTTGTCAAGACCGACGACGGCATCCGCACCGAGGCCTATGACCCTGCCAAGCTCGCCGACCCGAGCCTCATCATCTATCACCCCGTCCGCACGATGGGCAGTGATTTCGTCGTGACGAACGGCGACCAGACCGACACGATCTGCGCGCACGGCGACTTCCGCCGCGGCCTGATGACGCGCGAATACGAGCCCGACGGCCCGAACTGGACGCCGCGCATCTCCGCCATCGTGCACGAGGACGGCTCTTTCGAGATGTCCATCTTAAAGCACAAGGACGGCCGGTGTCTTCGCGAGTTCTTCTGTTACGAGGGCTGCGATGCGGACAAGGCTTTCTTCATCAGCACCTATCAGGGCGACGGCAGCCCGCTGCCGACCTTCGCCGGCGAGCCGATGGAGGTGAGCGTCCCCTCTCCCGAGGAGGTCTGGGCCGCGCTCAATGCGGACAACAAGGTGTCTCTTTACACGAACGTGAACGGCGAAGTCAAGCTGTTCAACAAGAATTTAGGCGATTGAGGAGAACGATATGAACGAGCTCGAACTCAAATACGGCTGCAACCCCAACCAGAAGCCTGCGCGCGTCTTTATGAAAGACGGCGGCGACCTGCCGTTCACCGTGCTGAACGGCAAGCCAGGCTACATCAATCTGCTCGATGCCTTCAACTCCTTCCAGCTCGTGCGCGAGCTTAAGGAGGCCACGGGCCTGCCCGCTGCGGCGAGCTTCAAGCACGTCTCTCCCGCGGGCGCGGCGCTCGGCCTGCCGCTCGACGAGGTGGACAAGCAGGTCTACTTCGTTGAGCTCGACGCGGCCCTTTCGCCCATCGCCTGCGCCTACATCCGCGCCCGCGGCGCGGACCGCCTCTGCTCCTACGGTGACTGGGCGGCGCTCTCCGACGAGTGCGACGCCGCGACGGCGGAATATCTGAAAGGCGAGGTCTCCGACGGCATCATCGCCCCCTCGTTCAGCGAGGAGGCGCTTGCCATCCTGAAGACGAAAAAGGGCGGCAAGTACAACATCGTGCAGATGGACCCCACCTACATTCCCGCCCCGCAGGAGCAGAAGGACGTCTTCGGCGTCACGTTCGAGCAGGGCCGCAACAACTGCAAGATCGACGAGTCGCTGCTTGCGAACATCGTCACCGAAAATAAGAATCTTCCCGATGACGCGAAGCGCGACATGATCGTTTCGCTCATTACGCTCAAATACACGCAGTCGAACTCCGTCTGCTACGCCAAGGACGGCCAGACCATCGGCGTCGGCGCGGGCCAGCAGAGCCGCATCCACTGTACGCGCCTTGCCGGCAGCAAGGCGGACAACTGGTATCTCCGCCGCCACCCGAAGGTGCTTGCGCTGCCGTTTGTGGACGGTATCCGCCGCCCTGACCGCGACAACGCCATCGATGTTTATATTTCCGATGAGTGTGACGACGTTTTGGCCGACGGTGCATGGCAGCGCGTCTTCAAGGAGCGCCCCGAGCCGCTGACGGTGCAGGAGCGCAAGGACTGGGTCGCCCGCCAGAGCGGCGTGACCGTCGGCTCCGACGCGTTCTTCCCGTTCGGCGACAATGTTGAGCGCGCGAGAAAGAGCGGCGTCACCTACATCGCGGAACCCGGCGGCTCGATCCGCGACGACAACGTCATCGAGACGGCGAACAAATACGGCATCACCATGGCCTTTACCGGACAGAGATTGTTCCATCACTAAAAGGAGGAACGAAACGAATGAAACTCATGGTCATTGGCGGCGGAGGCCGCGAACACGCCATTATCAAGAAGTTAAAAGAAAATCCCGCAGTTGAGGAAATTTACTGCCTGCCCGGTAACGGCGGCATCGCCGCCGACGCGGTCTGCGTGCCGGAGATCGGCGCAAAGGACATCCCCGCGCAGGTTGAATTTGCCAAGGCGCACCGGATCGACTACGCCGTCGTCGCGCCGGACGATCCGCTGGCCCTCGGCGCGGTGGACGCGCTGACCGAGGCGGGCATCCCGTGCTTCGGCCCCGACAAGAAGGCCGCCATCATTGAGGCGAGCAAGGCATTTTCCAAGGGCCTGATGAAAAAATACGGCATCCCCACGGCAAAGTATGAGCTCTTCACCGACGCGGACGCCGCCTGCGCCTATATTGAGGCGCAGGGCGCGCCCATCGTTGTCAAGGCGGACGGACTCGCGCTCGGCAAGGGCGTCGTTGTCGCCCGGACGGTCGAGGAGGCAAAAGCTGCTGTTCGCTCCATGATCGAGGACAAGGCCTTCGGCCAGAGCGGCGCACGCGTCGTCATCGAGGAATTCATGGAGGGGCCCGAGGTCTCCGTTCTGAGCTTTACCGACGGCGAAACCGTTGTTCCCATGGTGTCTTCCATGGACCACAAGTGCGCGCTGGACGGCGACAAGGGTCCGAACACCGGCGGCATGGGCACGATCGCCCCAAATCCCTGCTACACGGAAAAGATCGCGGACGAGTGCATGCAGACGATCTTCCTGCCCACGATCCGCGCGATGAAGGCCGAGGGCCGCCCCTTCAAGGGCTGCCTGTACTTCGGCCTGATGCTCACAAAGGACGGCCCGAAGGTCGTGGAGTACAACTGCCGCTTCGGCGATCCCGAGACGCAGGTCGTGCTGCCGCTTCTCAAATCCGATCTGCTCACGGTTATGCAGGCCACGACGAGCGGCACGCTCAAGGACGTCCCCGTCGAATTTTCGACCGATTCCGCCTGCTGTGTCGTCCTCGCCTCGAACGGGTACCCCAAGAAGTACGAGAGCGGCTTCCCCATCACGATGAGCGAAGAGGCCGCTGCGCACACCTACGTCGCGGGCGCGAAAAAAGACGGAGACAGGCTCCTGACCGCGGGCGGCCGCGTGCTCGGCGTTACCGCCGTCGCCCCCACGCTGGAAGAAGCCGTGAAGGAGGCCTACCGCTTATCGTCCGAGGTCGATTTTGCCAACAAATACTGCCGCAGCGACATTGGCCGCCGAGCCCTCGCCGCGCAAAAGGAGAGAGAGTAAATGGTCTATCGCGTCTGTGTTGAAAAAAAGCCCGGCCTTGCGCCCGAGTGCGCGAGCCTTCTTTCCGACTGCCGCTCGTTTCTGGACCTCAAGGGTCTCGAAAGCGTGCGCATCTGGAACCGCTACGACGTTGAGGGCATCGACGAGACTCTGTTTGCCTATGCAACGAACACCGTTTTCTCCGAGCCGCAGCTCGACCTGACGAGCGAGGAGACCGACGCGAGCGGCGCTGCCGCCGTCTTTGCTGTCGAGCCGCTGCCCGGCCAGTTTGACCAGCGCGCGGACAGCGCGGCGCAGTGCATCCAGCTCCTCAGCCAGGGCGAGCGCCCGCGCATCCGCACGGCGAAGGTCTACGCGCTCTACGGCACGCTCTCTGAAAAGGACGTCGAGGCTGTCAAGCACCACGTTATCAACCCCGTCGAGAGCCGCGAGGCCTCGCTTGCAAAGCCCGAGACGCTCGAAGAGAACCTCTCCGAGCCCAAGCCCGTCGCATCGGTCGACGGCTTTACCGGGATGGATGAATCGGCGCTCTCGGCGCTTCTTTCGTCCATGGGCCTTGCGATGGACTTAGACGACCTCAAGACCTTGCAGGCCTATTTCCGCGACGAAGAGCACCGCGACCCCACCGTGACCGAGGTGCGCGTCGTCGACACCTACTGGTCCGATCACTGCCGCCACACGACGTTCTCTACGCATTTGGATGAGGTCAGCATCGAGAATCCCGCCGTCAAGGATGCGTATGACCGCTACCTCGCCGCGCGCGAGGAAGTCTACGGCCTCGAGAAGGCCGCCAAGCGCCCCCAGACGCTCATGGACATCGCGACCATCGGCACCAAGACGCTCAAGAAACGCGGCCTTCTCCCCGAGCTCGACGAGAGCGAGGAGATCAACGCCTGCTCTATCCACGTTCCCGCCAAGGTGAACGGCGAGGAGCAGGACTGGCTGCTGATGTTCAAAAACGAGACCCACAACCACCCCACCGAAATTGAACCCTTCGGCGGCGCGGCCACCTGCATCGGAGGCTGCATCCGCGACCCGCTCTCCGGCCGCGCTTATGTCCATCAGGCGATGCGCGTCACCGGCGGCGGCGACCCGCGAAAGACGCTCGCGGAGACGCTTCCCGGAAAGCTCCCCCAGCGCAAGCTGGCGCAGACCGCGGCGGCGGGATATTCGTCCTACGGCAACCAGATCGGCCTTGCCACGGGCCATGTCGCCGAGCTTTACCACGAGGGCTACATTGCCAAGAGACTCGAGTGCGGCGCGGTCGTTGCCGCGGCGCCCGCCAAGAACGTTGTGCGTGAGCGTCCCGCTCCGGGTGACGTTGTGATCCTGCTCGGTGGCCGCACCGGCCGCGACGGCATCGGCGGCGCGACCGGTTCTTCGAAGAGCCATGACTTAAAGTCGCTTACCACCATGGCAAGCGAAGTGCAGAAGGGCAACGCGCCCGAAGAGCGCAAGATCCAGCGCCTGTTCCGAAACGGCGAGGTCACCCGCCTCATCAAGCGCTGCAACGACTTCGGCGCGGGCGGTGTGTCTGTCGCCATCGGCGAGCTGGCCGACGGCCTCAAGATCGAGCTCGACGCCGTGCGCAAGAAGTATGAGGGCCTCGACGGTACCGAGCTTGCGATCTCCGAATCGCAGGAGCGCATGGCCGTCGTCGTCGCGCCGGAGGATGAGGCGAAGTTCATCGCCGCCGCGCAGGCCGAAAACCTGGAGGCCTACCGCGTGGCCGTCGTGACTGAGAGCCCACGCATGGTCATGCACTGGCGCGGCCAGACGGTCGCCGACCTTTCGCGCGCCTTCCTCGACACGAACGGCGCAGTCAAGCACGCAAGCATTCGCGTGGAAGCGGAGAAAAAGCGAGCAGAGTCCGTTTGTGCGCCGCGCACGCTGCGCGATATGGCGGGCAGCCTCAAGAGCGCGTCCCGCCGCGGCCTTACCGAGCGCTTCGACTCAACGGTCGGCTCGTTCTCGCTGCTCATGCCCTTTGGCGGCAAGACGCAGCGCAGCCCCTCGCAGGCGATGGCGGCGCTGCTGCCCGTGCTGCCGGGCAGCAAGACCGAGCAGGGCAGCGTCATGGCCTGGGGCTGCGACCCCGACGCCCTGAGCGCCGATTCGTACACGGGCGCGCACAGCGCAGTCTACACCTCGGTCGCGAAGATCGTCGCCGCGGGCGCCGACTATCACAAGGCCTATCTCACCTTACAGGAATTTTTTGAAAAGCTCCGCAGCGAACCCGCGCGCTGGGGCAAGCCTTTTGCCGCGCTCCTCGGTGCGCTGGACGCGCAGCTTGAGCTCGGCGCCGCCGCCATCGGCGGTAAGGACTCGATGTCCGGTACCTTCCTTGACCACGACGTCCCGCCGACGCTCATCTCGTTCGCCATCGCGCCCGTGCTGGCAGGTGAGATCGTGACGACGGACTTCAAGTCCGCCGGTCACGGCGTCTACCTCTTCTGCGGCGGCACGGCGGAGCAGAAGACCGCCGCGTGGGAGCGCTTTACCGCGCTTGCTCGCGCGGGCAAGGCCGCGAGCGCCTGGGCCGTTGAAAACGGCCTTGCCGAAGCGGTGATGAAGATGTCGCTTGGCAACGAGGTCGGCTTTGCCGCGGCCTCGACCGCTCTCGACTGGTATCAGCCCATGCCCGGCGCGATCGTCGCCGAGCTCACCGAGGAAATTCCCGACGCCGTCTGCATCGGCGTCACGACGGCGGAGAAGACGATCACCATCGGCAGCGACGAGACGAGCATTTCTGAGCTGCTGGCCCTGAACGATTCCGTGCTCGAATCGGTCTACCCGACGAAGACGCAGGATGCCGGCACGGTCGAGAGCTTTACCTATGAAACGGAAAAGCGCGTTGCGCCCGCGATCAAGATCGCGCGTCCGAAGGCGCTGATCCCCGTCTTCCCCGGCACGAACTGCGAGTACGACACCCAGCGCGCCCTGCTCGAAGCGGGCGCGGACGCCGAGCAGTTCATCATCCGCAACTTAACGAGCGCCGACGTTGCTGACAGCGTCGAGCGCTTTGCCAAGGCCGTCAAGGAGAGCCAGATCATCGTCATCCCCGGCGGCTTCTCCGGCGGCGACGAGCCCGACGGCAGTGCCAAGCTCATCACGGCGTTCTTCCGCAACGCCGCGGTCAAGGAGCAGGTCACGAACCTCCTTGAAAAGCGCGACGGTCTGATGCTCGGCGTGTGCAACGGCTTCCAGGCGCTCATCAAGCTCGGTCTCGTTCCCTATGGCAAGATCATAGACACCGACGCTGATTTCCCGACGCTCACCTACAACGTCATCGGCCGCCACCAGTCCCGTCTGGTCCGCACGCGCGTGTGCTCCAACAAGTCCCCCTGGCTTGCGGGTACGAAGGTCGGCGACATTTACACCGTGCCCATTTCGCACGGCGAGGGCCGCTTCCTCGCATCCGAAGAGCTTGTCAAAAAGCTCGCCGAAAACGGCCAGATTGCCACGCAGTATGTAGACCTTGACGGGTATGCTACAATGGATGCAGCATTCAACCCCAACGGCTCGATCTGTGCCATCGAAGGCATCACCTCGCCCGATGGCCGCGTATTCGGCAAGATGGGGCACACCGAGCGCATCGGCAAGGAGCTTTACCGCAATGTCCCCGGACAGTATGAGATGGAGCTGTTCACCTCTGCCGTGCGTTATTTCAAGTAATTTAAGAAGAGAGGAGCAGACCCAATGGCTTACTATTATCCCGAACCGTCTCACACGTTCAGCGAATATCTGCTCGTCCCCGGTTACACGTCCGAGGACTGCATTCCTGACAACGTCTCGCTTAAAACGCCCCTCGTGCGCTATCGCAAGGGGCAGGAGGAGTGCCCCATCAGCCTGAATATTCCGATGGTCTCGGCCATCATGCAGTCGGTGTCGAACGACACGCTGGCAATCGCGCTGGCAAAAGAGGGCGGCCTTTCGTTCATCTTCGGCTCCCAGTCCATCGAGAGCGAGGCCGAGATGGTGCGCCGCGTGAAGAGCAGCAAGGCTGGTTTTGTGCCGTCGGCCTCGAACCTGACAAGCGAGCACACGCTGGCCGACGTGCTGGCCCTCAAGGAGAAAAATGGCTTCTCGACCGTTGCCATCACCGAGGACGCAACGCCCAACGGCAAGCTCCTCGGCATCGTGACGAGCCGCGACTACCGCGTGAGCCGCATGAGCACTGATTTGAAGGTGCGCGAGTTCATGACACCTCGCGAAAAGCTCGTCACCGCTCCTGCGTCGACCACGCTCAAGGAGGCTAACGACATCATCTGGGAGCACAAGCTCAACGCGCTGCCCATCGTGGATGAAAACGACCACCTGCTCTACTTCGTCTTCCGCAAGGACTACGCCGAGCACAAGGAGCACCCCCTTGCGCTTCAGGATGACAAGAAGCGATACCTCGTCGGCGCGGGCATTAACTCCCGCGACTACGCCGAGCGCATCCCTGCGCTTGTGGAGGCCGGCGCGGATGTGCTGTGCATCGACTCGTCCGAGGGATACTCCGTCTGGCAGAAGAAGGTCATCGACTACGTGCGCGCGAACTACGGCAATACCATCAAGATTGGCGCAGGCAATGTTGTCGACCGCGACGGCTTCCGCTTCCTCGCTGAGTGCGGCGCAGACTTTGTCAAGGTCGGTATCGGCGGCGGCTCGATCTGCATCACGCGCGAGACCAAGGGTATCGGCCGCGGCCAGGCCACCGCGCTCATTGAGGTGAGCGCCGCGCGCGACGAATACTTCCGCGAGACCGGCGTGTACGTCCCCATCTGCTCCGACGGCGGCATCGTCCACGACTATCACATGACGCTCGCGCTCGCCATGGGCGCGGACTTCCTGATGCTGGGCCGCTACTTTGCCCGCTTCGACGAATCGCCGACGAACAAGCTGCTTGTCAACGGCGTGTACGTCAAGGAATACTGGGGCGAGGGCTCGAACCGCGCGCGCAACTGGCAGCGCTACGACCTCGGCGGCAAGACGGGCCTTGCGTTTGAAGAGGGCGTGGATTCCTACGTCACCTACGCAGGCTCTTTGCAGGATAACGTCGCAAGAAGCCTTTACAAGGTCAAGTCGACCATGTGCAACTGCGGCGTGACGACGATCCCTGACCTGCAGAAGAACGCGAAGCTCACGCTCGTCTCCGCCACCAGCATCGTCGAGGGCGGCTATCACGACGTCACCCTCCGCGCCACGAACGCCAGCAACAACTAAACATCCCCAAGAACAACAAAAAGCGGTTCCCGAAAGGGAACCGCTTTTTTATGGTTGCTTACTTGCAGAACGTCACGCACGCCTGCGAGGCGGTTTTGCCGTCCGGCTTGACGATGCCGATGCGGCACGTGCCGTCATCGAGTGACTTCTTGTAGACCGTCAGCGCCTCACCCTCGAAGCACGGCGTTGAGTAGTGTAGCTCGACCGATTGAATATTACCGCTCGCGAGCTCCTTTGCCGAAAAGCAGTCGAGCAGCAGGCGTACATAGGCCACGTTGTTCATGTGGTGGCCGAGGTCGATGTCCGTCGACCGCACGGCGTAGTGCGAGAAAAGGTCGGCGTCCTCAAACTTTTCATGGAAGCGCTGCAATTTTTCGGGGATGGCCGTCTCGGCGGGGAAGGGGTAGTCCTTCGGGAAGCCCGAGTCGCCAAAGCGGATGATCTTCTGCTCCGGTCCTAAGATGGCCCACTCGGTCTTGCCGCGGGCAATGACCGCCTCACCGCGCGAGAGTGTGTAACTGCGGTACGTGCGTACGTCGCGCTCGCTGCACGCCTCCGCCCACGTGCGCACCGTGAGTTCGTCCATCAGGTACGCGCGCTCAAAGAGATCGACGCGCGTGTGGACCGTGAGCCAGAATTCACCCTTTTTCGCCATCGCGCTGCTGCCGACGCCCAGCACCTCCGCGTGCTGCGCTGCGATGCCCTGAAAAATCGTAAACGCCGCCAACGGCGACAGCGCGCCCGACGCGTCACAGTAGTCGGGCGTGACGGTAAGACGTTTTTCAAAAATGCTCTCCATGCAGTTCTCCTTTGAATTTGCCGTTTTCTTAACGATAAGTATAGCATGGAATTGGTATCGCCTCAAGCGGACAAATTTGATCGTTCGTTAAAATGTTACGCACATTGTCCCCTGCGCCGCGCAGGGAATGCGAATAAAGGAGGGGTATCTCTTTTCAAAAAAGAGATACCCCTCCCTTGCACCCTCCCAGAGAAAATTCACATTGCAGGCGAGCAGCTCGAAGAGCTGCGGCGCTTGCCGAATCGGGTGCCTGCGCGCGGCGGAGCCGCGTTGGGTGTTGCTATACGATTTGCCTCTGCTTCTATTATCCGCTGTTGCGCAACCGTTGGCAGCTTTGCTGCCTTACGGATGCGGCACACCCCTTGCGGGTGCCGCTCTGCTGATCTTGTAGAAGTACAAACTAATTTCCGCCTACTGCGGCACTCCACAATGCGGCGAGCGTCAGCAATGCCGCATTCGGCAGACAGTCTGCCGCCGAAGTAACGTCACTCGCGCCTCACGATAGTAAGGCGCGGTTGCAAAACGTAACGACTCGCAGAAGTTTCATGGCGAAGCCATGTACACCGCACCCACACTGCGCAGCGCGTGCAGTCATTCAAGCTGCAAACCCGCAATGTGCGGGGTCAAGGGGCAGAGTCCCTTGCGTTCTCTTGGGGGATTGAAAGGGGGCCATTCTCTCACGTGAGAGAATGGCCCCCTTTATTCGCACTCCCTGCGCGGCACAGGGAATAAGGAGCAGCACTTTGTGCTGCAATTTTATTCCGATAAAAGAATTCTATCGTTATCAAGCTCATGTCCGGCACCTGCTTTGAACCGCGCGATGAGATCGTCGACACCCATCCCCGCGCGTTCACTGCCCGCGACGTCGAGCACGATGTGCCCGTCCGCCATCATCAGTGTGCGGTTGCCGAGCTCAAGTGCCTGATGCATGTTGTGCGTGACCATCAGGCAGGTGATGTGACTTTCCGCCACGACGCGGCGGGTGAGGTCGAGCACCTTTTCCGCCGTTGCGGGGTCGAGCGCCGCGGTGTGCTCGTCAAGAAGTAAGAGCTGCGGCGGCACCATCGTCGCCATCAGCAGCGTGAGCGCCTGACGCTGGCCACCGGAGAGCAGGCCCACGGGGTTTTTCATGCGGTCCTCAAGGCCCATGTCGAGCTGCTTGAGCTGCTCGGCGAAGAACTCCTTGTCCTTCTTGCTGATGCGGCTGAACGGATTGCCGTGCGCCGCGCGCAGATACGCGAGCGCAAGGTTTTCTTCGATCGTCATGCTCGGCGCAGTGCCGCGCAACGGGTCCTGAAAGAGCCGCCCGATGCAGCGGGAGCGCTCGTGCTCGGGCATGAAGGTGATGTCCTTGCCCGCGAGCGAAATGCTGCCCTCGTCGGCATAAAAGCTGCCCGCGATGGCGTTGAAGAGCGTCGACTTGCCCGCGCCGTTCGAGCCGACGATGGTGACGAAATCGCCCTCGTCCAAATGCAGGGAAAGGGAAGAAAGCGCCTTTTTCTCATTCACCGTGCCGGGGTTGAAGGTCTTGGAGAGATTTTGAATGTCCAGCATCTTACGTGCCCTCCTTATTTCTGGCGGCCATTTTGCGCTTCTGGAACGCCGCCCACTTCTGGATGCTCGGCGCGGCAATGGCCAGCGCCACGATGATGGCCGTCAGGAGCTTCAGGCACTCGACGGGCACGATCTTCGTGTAGAATACGATGGCGTAGATGAAGCGGTAAACGATCGAGCCGAGGATCGCGGCGATGACGCCCTTTTTGACGCTTCTGCGCCCGAGCAGCGTCTCACCGATGATGAGGCAGGCGAGGCCGATGACGACGATGCCCGTGCCGGAGTTGATGTCCACAGTCTTCTGATACTGGCCGACGATCGCGCCGGAGAGCGCCGTGAGCATGTTGGCAAGGCACAGGCCAATCGTGATCGTGAACGACGGATTCAGGGATGAGGCGCGCACCATGTCGGGGTTATCGCCCGTGGCGCGGATGGAAAGACCCATGCGCGTGCCGAGAAACAGCACCAGCAGAAGACCGGCCAGGATCGTGACGAACGCTGCGAGCAGCAGCTCGTACCACTCGCCGCCGATGCCGGTCTCGCGCAGCATCGTGAAGACGGTCTTGCCGCCAAGCAAGCTCTGGTTGGATTTCCAGCCCATGGCCATCAGGTTCACGGTGTAAAGGCCGGTGTTCGTGACGATACCGGCGAGGATCGACGGCACGCCGAGCTTCGTCTGCAAAAACGCGGTGACAAAGCCCGCGCACGCGCCCGCGAGCATCGCGGCGAAGATGGCGAGGACAGGGTGTCCCGCGGCCGTCGCGGTGACGGACACGGCCGCGCCGAGGACGAAGCAGCCGTCGGTTGTCAGATCGGCGATGTCGAGGATGCGGTAGCTTAAAAACAGCGCCATCGCGACCAGGGCGTAGAGGAAGCCCAGCTCAAGGGCGGTCTGCGTGATGATGAGCATGGGGAAATTCTCCTTTCAGGCCAATTTCCCCCGACGGGAAGGTCGGGGGAAAGGCAGTTCATTTGCGGGGAAACGGTTTTCTTAGTCCTTGGTGGTCGTGACCTCGACGACGGTGCCCAGGCTGTCGAAGCAGGAGTAGTCAAGGCTCATCGCGGCGGCGGTGTCGGTGTTGACGGTGATGATGCCGCCGTCCATCAGGTAGTAGTCCTCCATACCGTCCATACCGTCGGTGATGGCGGAGTAGGCGAGGTTGGCGGTCTTGGCGCCGAGGTCGGTGTAGTTCACGCCGCAGGTGGCGTAAGCACCGTTGCGGACGAAGGAGTCAGCGCCGGTGTAGTGGGGGATGCCGGCCTTGGCGAGGTCCTCATAGATGGCGAGCTCGGCGACCATGATGACGTTGTCGGTCGGGGTGAAGACGGCGTCCACACCGTCGGCGATCAGCGCGGAAGCGGCGGCGACGACCTCGTCGTTCGTGTTTGCGGTCTGCTCAACGTACTCGATGCCCTTGGCGTCGAGATAGGCCTTGGCGTCGGCGATGGGCTTGGTGGAGTTGGGCTCAGAGAGGGAGTAGAGCAGGCCAACCTTGGCAACGTCCGGGTTCTGGGCGAACATCATGTCCATGATGAAGCTGGTGTTCAGCGCGTCGCTCGTGCCGGTCACATAGTCGATGCCCGTCAGGCTTGCGGCCTCGGGATCGGAGACGGCGGCATAAACAACGGGGGTCTTGGTGTCCTCAGCGGAGAGGGCAGAGATCTGCGCGGCGGTCGTCGCGATGGGGATGATGGCGTCGACCTGATCGGCAATCGCCTGATCGGACAGCTGCTTTAAGATGGTCTGGTCGTTCTGGCCGGAGGTGATGTCGTACTCGATGGTCACATTATTGTCGGCTGCGATCTTGTCGAGCTCGGCGGCCACAGCGTTTGCAATCTCGTCGAGAGAGGCGTGGTCGAGCTGCTTGATGATGGCGACCTTGTAGGTCTTGCCGCTTTCGTCGCCGCCCTGCTGGGCGTCGTTGCTGCTGTTGTCGCTCTTGCTGCCGCACGCGGCCAGAGACAGGGTCATCGCACCGGCGAGGGCCAGGGTCAGAAGCTTTTTCACCATGTTGTTTTTCATTTTTGTTTTCCTCCAAAATTTATTTGATTTCGGGTGGCAGATGAGGTCCTGGTTTGCCGGAACAGGAGGAATATAAAGAAAAAAGACCTTCATCCCATACACATGGGACAAAAGTCATCAAACTTCTGCGATACCACCCAAATTGACGTTTTGTAAAACGCCCGCTCGCTTACGCGCACCATCATACGCGCCCCGATGGATAACGGGTGGGATACCCGTCGGTCCCTACTTGACTTCCGCCGTTCGGTCCGCCCTCTGAAGTCCATTCACCGACCGTCCGCCGCCCCGATCACACCACCCGGGACTCTCTTTGTGCTTATCTGCATCGGCTACTTCTCTCCGTCATAGGTTTGAAGCTCTTCACTTGTTGGTTGCATTATAGCACGCGTGGCCCACTTGTCAAGTGGGTTTTTCAAAAAAGTTGCACTTTTTTGATTTGCCCAACGGGTGAGGGAGTTTCCCGCGCACGGCGAGGGAGGGAGAGGCAGCGCCGATGGCGCTGCACGGATAAGGGGGCCATTCTCTCACGTGAGAGAATGGCCCCCTTGGACCCCCAAGAGAACGCAAGGGGCTCTGCCCCTTGACCCCGCACATGCGGGTTTGCAGCTTGAATGACTGCACGCGCTGCGCAGTGTGGGTGCGGTGTACATGGCTTCGCCATGAATCTTCTGCGATTCATTACCAGTCGCAACCGCGCCTTACTATCGTGAGGCGCGAGTGACGTTCCTTCGGCGGCAGACTGCGTACCGAATGCGGCATTGCTGCGCTCGCAGCATTGATGGGACTGGCGGTAAACGAAAATTACTGCGTACTTCTACAAGATAGGCAGAGCGGCAGCGGGTAGTAGGAGCAGAGGCGTCGTATAGCAATGCTAACGCGGCAACGCCGCGCACAGGCATCCGATTCGGCAAGCGCCGCAGCTCTTCGAGCTGCTCGCCTGCAATGTGAATTTTCTCTGGGAGGGTGCAAGGGAGGGGTATCTCTTTTCGAAAAAGAGATATCCCTCCCTTATCCGCGTCTCCCACACCAGGTGGGGAAAAACCGGAACTTATTGTTCCAAAAGGAACCGTGCGATATTTTCTATTGCAACAGAAGCCTTTCTAATGGGAAACATCTGAAACACATGCCACATCCCCTCGCTGACCTGCAGGCGGCAGGGAACGTTTGCGCGCTTCATCGCCTGATAGAGTTGTTCTGAATCCGAATACAGGATCTCGTGGTCGCCGACCTGGATGAGCGTCGGCGGGAAGCCGGTGAAGTCGGCAAAAAGTGGGGACAGGTCGCTCGAACGGTAGTCTCTTCCTGCGGCGTAGGCGAGGCGCACGGCTTCGATGTACTCGGGCGTGAGCATCGGGTCGATCTCCGCACGCTCGGTGTAGGATTTGCCGGACATCGTCATGTCCGTCCACGGCGACATCAGGATGAGCGCGCCGGGGAGCTTGCGGCCTGCCGCTTTGAGGCGATTGCATAGCACGAGGGCGAGGTTGCCGCCCGCGCTGTCGCCCGCGAGGACGATATCGCGCGCGCCGTAGCCTTGGAGCATCAGATAGTCCCACGCGCGCAGCGCGTCCTCGACGGCGGCAGGATAGGGGAACTCGGGCGCGAGGCGGTATTCAAAGCTCAGCACATCGTAGCCCGTCGCATGCGCGAGCTTGGACGACAGTACGCGCGAATAGCCGAGGTTGCCGCTCGTGTAGCCGCCGCCGTGGCAGTATAAAATCGCATGGCGGCTGCCGTGGGGGGCCTTGAGCCGCGTCCACGCCGCGCTCATGCCCGAGAGGGCAAATTCCTCGTAATCCATGCCCGTCATCGGCGCAGTCAGCTTGCCGAGGACCTCCTGACTGCGGCGCTGACGCTCAAGCTCTTCGGCGGTCATGCTTTCTGGCGCACCGGCGCTGTGCAGCGCCTTGAGCGCACGCATCAGCGGGTCGAGATGCGCGTTCTCGGCCTCGCTCTTCTTTTTGCGGATGATGCGGAGTTTGGGTTCCATAGCTCCTCCTGAAAAACAAAATTCTTTGGAAGCATGATATCATAATTTCGTAAAAATGCCAAGGAAAAGCCGCATCTTTCTTGTAGCGCGGCGCGCTTTGTGCTACAATGAACCTCTCAAGACCGCGCAGAAGGAAAGAGGGAACATCGGATGGCCAAGCCCAACAGCAAATGGTATAAGCTCGACTCCGCGGGCACGCTCTACTCCGCGCTGCAAAAGGAGGAGTATTCAGCCATCTACCGCTTTTCCGCTCTGATGGAAAAGGACGTCGACCCCGCGGCGCTTCAGCGCGCCATCGACCGCTGCATGCCGCGCTTCCCGACCTTTGCCGTGCGCATCCGCAAGGGCGCGTTCTGGTATTATTTAGAGCACAACAGCGCGCCGGGGCCGTTTTTGAAAGAGGACGTGTCCGATCCCTGCCAGCCCGTGCGCTTCAAGGAAGACAACGGCTGGCTCGTGCGCTTTTACTATTACCGCAACCGCATTTCGATTGAGGTATTCCACGCGCTTTCCGACGGCGGCGGAGCCATCGTCTTCTTCCGCACGCTGCTGGCCGAATACCTGCGCCAGACCGGCGTTGATATCCCTGCGGGGAACGGTGTGCTTGATTTGAACGAGCCGCCGCGCGAGGAGGAGATGGAGGACGCCTATGCCCGCTACGCAGGACACCACGCACTGGGCCTCCACCGCCAGCCGACGGCGTATCAGAATACCGGCACGAGCGAGCCGTTTTACACGTTCCATGTGACGATGGGCTTCGTGCCGCTCTCGAAGCTGCGCGAGGAGTCGAAAAAGTACGGCGCGTCGATCACCGAATACCTCTCCGCTGTGCTCATTTACGTCATTTTGGAAAAGCAGAAGCGCGAAAAGCCCTACCGCCTGCGCCCCGTGGCGCTGGCCATCCCCATCAATCTGCGCGGCTGGTTCCCGAGTGAGACGCTGCGAAACTTCATTACCACCGTCCGCCCGTATATCGACCCCGCGCTCGGCGACTACACGTTCCCCGAGATCGTCTCGCAAGTGCGGCATTTTATGAAGCTGCATATCAACCGGCAGGAATTGCAGGCGGCGTTCACGGGGAATGTCCGCTTTACAAAGAATTTTGCGCTGCGGCTCGTGCCGGTTGCACTCAAAAATCCCGTGATGGCGCTCAACTATCGCCTGCACGGCGTGAGGCCCTATTCCTGCACATATACGAACCCAGGCGCGTTCACCGTGCCGCCCGAAATGGCTGAGCATATCCGCGGGGCGGAGGTCATTCTGGGACAGGCGACGGTGCCGCGCTGCCACTGCGCGTCCATCAGCTATGGCGACACGATGGAGATCACCTTTGCCGGCACGCAGGCGGAGACGGACACCGAGCGCGACTTTTTCCGCTTCCTCGTGCGCGCGGGAATCCCCGTGCGCGTAGAGAGCAACCGATGAATAGCAGATCGAAAGAAGGAATTTGATGTCATATTGTGTCAAATGCGGCGTGGAGCTGGACGAGGGCGCGGAGCGCTGTCCGCTCTGCGGCACGCCGGCGTGGAAGCCGGATGAGACCGCGCCGCGCTATTTCCCGACCAAGCCGGCCGAGGTGCCGCGAGCATCGCGCAGAGCCGCCGCCGCACTGCTGACGGCGATGCTCGCGTCCGTGTCGCTCTGCTGCGGACTGCTGAATCTCATTTTGCCGACGGAGCACCCTTGGGCGCTCTACGTCGCGGGCGCGGCAGTGATGCTGTGGATCTGGTTCGCACTGCCGATGCTCGTGCGCGGCATCCCGATCTTCTTCCGCCTGACGGCGGACGTCGCCGCCATCGGCATTTACGTGTGGATCATCTCCGTTGCGCTGCACGGGGGGCGCTGGTTCCGCGGGCTCGTGCTGCCGATGCTCGGCTGGGCGTGCGTTGTTGTATTCCTGCTGAGCTTTCTGCTGCGCGACGGCAGAAGGTCGCGTCTTTCCTCCCTCGCCATGTGCATCGGCGCGGTGGGCCTGATGGCGATGGGCGTCGAATACTGCCTTGACCGGTATTTTCTTGAGGCGTGGCAGCCGAGCTGGTCGCTCGTCGTGCTTGTCATCTGCATCGGGCTCATCATCCCGCTGCGCATCGTGCGCCGCGTCCCGTCGCTGCGCGAGGAAGCGCGCAGACGCTTCAATATGTGAAACCTGCTTCTGAAAATGGAAAACCCGCCCTGACGCTTTTGCGTCGGGGCGGGTTTTGTGATGTTTGCTTACAGCAGCAGCCAGCTGAGCACCATGCCGACAAGCAGTGTGATTCCGGCGGTGAGCAGGGCGAGCAGAACTTTCTGATAGGGCCGCTTGCCCGCTTCGACCTTCTGCTCGATCTCGTCGAGCCGCTTCCCTTCGCTGAAGGCCAAGATCTCCCTGTAGGACTGGACGTTATTTGCTTTTTTGATGCGCTCGAGGCGGAGGGCAAAGTACATCGCGCTGCCCCAGAGCAAAAGCTCCGGAATGAGGCCGTACAGGTCGAACCACTTGATTAGAGGCACGGGCAGAATGATCGTGGCGGCGAGCAGAACAGTGTAGATGATGGCGTCGCGGTTCATGGCCCTGACGTCGGCGGCGTTGACTTCCTGTTTCATGGTTTCCAAATCTCCTTTGATGAGTTGGTCGAGCGAAACATCAAAGAGGGCACTGAGCAGGAGCAGACTGTGGATATCGGGATAGCTCTTGCCGGTCTCCCAGTTGGAAACGGTCTGGCGCGTGACGTAGACCTTTTCTGCCAGTTCCTCCTGTGAAAGCGAGAGTACGGCGCGGTGCGCTTTGATCTGATTGCCGAGTTCCATAAACTGCCTCCTGTGCGTTTCGTTCGATCTGCCCCAAGGGTAACCGAAACGGGAAAGTTTGTCGAGCAAAGCTGCTTTACATGAGGAAAAATCGCTTGTCAAAAGATTTTGACAAGCGCCTTTTCGCCCCGATATCAGCGGCTTGCCAGCTTTTCACGCAGCCTTGCGATGCTTCGCTGCGGGGCGTCGATGGCTTCGCCCTGCGTTTCGTGCCAGTCGGCCTTTTCGATGGCGATGACTTTTTCATAGCAGGCGATGGCCGCTTCGTAGTCGCCGCGGATCTCACAGATCTGCGCGATGGCCTCGGCAGGGTCGACGAAGCGGGGCGGCGGCATGAGGGTCATCGCCTTCTCGTAATCCGCAATGGCTTCGTCGTAATGTCCAAGCTTGGCAAGCTCGCTCGCGCGCATAACGTAGACCTCCCACGTGTCGGGATACTTCGCGCACATGGCCTCCCACTGCGCGAGCGCGTCGTCGGTGTGCCCCTCCTGCAAAAGGATACAGCCGAGGTAAAAGTCGTCGTTGTAGGTAGGCTTCAGGCGGTGCATTTTGTCCAAGACCTCGCGCGCCTCCGCGCAGCGGCGGTCGGCGATGAGAAGGTCCAGAAGCCACAGGTGCGCGCTGTGGTTCTCCGGATGTGCGGTGAGAAAGTCCCGATAGAAGGCGATCGTGCGGTAGTGGTTCGTCGCATTCCAGTCGAGGTACGCGCCGTGCTCGGCGTCGAAGATGGCGTTGTGCGCCTCCTTGCAGTCGGGATTCAGTGCGAGCGCCTGACGCGCGAGGGGAGAGGCGAGGTCATTGTATTCCCGTGCGCGTTTGCAGTAAAGCTCTGCGAGCAGCAGCGTCGCGCGCGGGCGCGTTTCCTCCTCGCGGCACTTTTCCTGCAAAAAGTGCTCCTCTTCGTCAAATTCCTGCTGTGTGAGAAAGCGCTTGTCCCAGAGCATATTGTCGATGCGGGCAAAGCGGTTCTCGTCCGTGAGGGAGAAGAGCGAGTCGATGCTCGTTCCCAGCGTGACGGACAGCGCGGGCAAAAGCTGAATATCGGGAAGCGAGCTGCCGTTTTCCCACTTGCTCACGGCCTGCGCGCTCACGTGGAGGGCTTTTGCAAGCTGCTCCTGCGTCATGCTTTTGGAGAGGCGCAGCGTTTTGATCTTGCTGCCGATGTCGATGTTCATAAAGGCAAAACTCCGTTTCTATAAAGTGCGGACGTCCTTGATGAGTTCAGTATAGCCGATTGCAGGAAAACGTGCAATGGAGGGGGAGTTTCGCGCGCTCAAACGGCGGTTGAGCGCAAAAAGGACGGAAGATGCTTTTCTTCCGTCCTTTTTATGCAGTTCCAGTCGAATCAGTCGCCGACGCCGGGGTTCAGAACCTTGCCGACGTTCCACAGGTGCGCGACCTGCTGCGCGGCGGCCAGACGTTCCTCGGGGGACTCGTAGCTTGCGTGCGCGGTCTGCGCGCCGCAGTCGACACAGGTGACATAAACGCACCAGCCCTGCTCATCCTCCACCGTACCGGTGCCGCGGCAGTAGGGGCAGTCCTGCAATTCGATCTCATAAATCGGGTCCATGGTATCATCCTTTCCTACCGCGCAAAATTGACAGTTTGCGCGGAAATGACCTAATGACCGTAGTATAGCAGGGAAGCGGGCGCTTTACAAGCAAGAAAATAGCAAAAATGGGGCGCTCGCAAGCGCCCCGTTTTTACACGTTTGACGACGGAACAGGAAGCTGGTACTTTTCCACGTAGGATTCGTACGTCTGCTGGAAGCTGCCGTCGGCAGTCTTGGCCTGGCGCAGCGTTTCGTGCAGGTTGAGGTTATGCGCACGGGCGTCGATGACGCAGCCGGCGATGTTGGAGCAGTGGTCGGATGTGCGCTCAAGGTCGGTCAGAAGATCGGAGAGGACAAAGCCAGCCTCAATGCTGCAATGGCCCTGCTGCATGCGCAGAATGTGGCGCGTGCGCATCTGCTCTTTGAGCGTGTCGATGACCTGCTCGAGCGGCTCGACTTGTTGGGCGAGCGCGACGTCCTGCGAGGAGAAGGACTTGAGCGAGAGCGAAAGGATCTCGCGGATGGCGGAGGTGAGAATGGCGAGCTCGTTGAGGGCGCTGCCGGAGAACGTGAGGCCCTTTTGCTCCATCTCCTCAGCGGAGGAGAGAATGTTGACCGCGTGGTCAGAAATGCGCTCAAAGTCGCCGATGGTCTTGAGTAACTCGGTCGCCTCCTCGCTCTCGTCGCGGCCCAATTTCTGCGTGCTGAGCTTGACGAGGTAGGTGCCGAGGATATCTTCATAGTGGTCGCAAAGCTCCTCATCGTCGCGGATGCTCTGGGCGAGCTCGGGCGTGTTGTGGTCAAGGGCGGTGAGAGCGTTATTCAGCGCGCGCACGGCGCAGTCCGCCATTTCGCGGGCGACGGCGCGGCTCTGGCGAAGGGCGAGGGACGGGGTGGGGAGAAGACGCTCGTCAAGCTCGGTCGTCTTTTCACCCTGCGTCTGGGGATCGTCGGGGACGATGCGGCAGGCGAGCTTTTCAAGAAGGCCACCCGCGGGCAGGAGCATGGCGGTGCAGAGGACGTTGAAGACCGAGTGTGTGACGGCGATGCCCGCCATGGTGGCGGATTCATTGAGCAGCGCGGGTGCAAAGGCCGCGCGCACGATGCAGAAGACCGTCAGCAGCACGACAACGCCGATGACATTGAAGAGAAGGTGAACGACCGCGGCGCGGCGGGCGTTTTTGTTCGTGCCGATGGACGACAGCATGGCCGTGACGGTCGTGCCGATGTTCTGGCCCATGATGATGGGAATGGCCGCAGCATAGCTCACAGAACCCGTGACGGCGAGCGCCTGCAAAATACCGACGGACGCGGAGCTCGACTGGATGATGGCCGTGAGCAGCGCGCCGGCGAGCACGCCGAGGAGGGGATTCTGAAAGGCAACAAAGAGATTCGTGAACGCGGGGACGTCCTTGAGGCCCGCGACCGCGCCGCTCATCGTCTCCATGCCGAACATGAGCGTGGCAAAGCCGAGCAGGATCATGCCGGTGTCCTTTTTCTTGTTATCCTTGCAGAACATGTAGTAGATGATGCCGATGAGCGCAAGGACGGGAGTGAAGGATGAGGGCTTTAAGAGCTTGATCCAGAAGTTGCCGGAGTCGATGCCGCCAAGGCTCAAAAGCCAGGCCGTGACGGTCGTGCCGACGTTGGCGCCCATGATGACGTTGATGGCCTGACGCAGCGTCATCAGGCCCGAGTTGACAAAGCCGACCACCATGACCGTGGTGGCGGACGAGCTCTGGATGATGGCCGTGATGCCAAGGCCCGTTAAAAATCCGGCGAATACGCTGCCGGTCATCTTGTCGAGAAGGGAGCGGAGCTTGCCGCCCGCGCGGCGCTCGAGCGCCTGGCCCATCAGGTTCATGCCGAAGAGGAACAGGCACAGCCCGCCAATCATCGTGAGCACATTGAAAATATCCATATTTTCTATCTTTCCTTTTTTCTTTTTTGAGACCCTATTTATAACCAAGTAATAGTTTACGCGCCAAATGTCAAAACTGCCAGAGGAGAATTGTAAAATCTATGTAAAATACACAGCGGCGACGGAATGCGGCGTGATTTGTGTCATGTTGCACAGTTTTTTTCCGCATGAACTGGAAAAAAGTGCAGACACTAAGCGCAGCATTCGCCGCGGCGTCTGCCTCCGCGGCAAAAAGCAACTTGAAATGTCGGAGGAATCGTATGAAAAAAGACTTTATCGACACCAATGAATTCACGAAGCAGGAACTGCTCGACATCATCGACTTGTCGCTCGCCATCAAAAAGGCCATCCAGGCGGGCTACTATCCGCCTCTGATGCGCAACATGACGCTCGGCATGATCTTCCAGCAGTCCTCTACGCGCACGCGCGTCTCGTTTGAGACCGCGATGAGCCAGATGGGCGGGCACGCGCAGTATTTAGGCCCCGGTATGATCCAGCTCGGCGGGCATGAGACCATCGGCGACACGGGCAAGGTACTCTCAAAGCTTGTCGACGTCGTGATGGCGCGCGTCATCGAGCACAAGACGATCGAAGAGCTCGCAAAAAGCTGCACCATCCCCGTCATCAACGGCATGTCGGACTACAACCACCCCACGCAGGAGATCGGCGATATGTGCACCATCATGGAGCATCTGCCGCAGGGGAAGAGATTGGAGGAGTGCAAGGTTGTCTTCGTCGGCGACGCGACACAGGTGTGCGCATCGCTCGGATTCATCACGACAAAGCTCGGCATGCATTTTGTCCAGTACGGCCCCAAGGGTCACCAGCTGAACGAAGAACACAAGGAGATCCTGAAGAAGAACTGCACGCTCTCCGGCGGCAGCTACCTTGTCACCGATGACCGCGAGAGCGTACGCGGCGCGGACTTCATCTATACCGATGTGTGGTACGGCCTCTACGAAAACGAGATGCCGAAGGAAGAGCGCGTGCGCGTCTTCCACGACTATCAGGTCAACCGCGAGCTGATGCAGCTGGGGAACCTCGGCTGCAAATTCATGCACTGCCTGCCCGCGACGCGCGGCGAGGACGTGACCGACGAAGTCGCCGACAGCGACGCCTCCCTCTGCTGGGAGGAGGCAGGCAACCGCCTGACGGCCATGCGCGGCCTTCTTGTCTACTTTACACGCTGCCGCAAGGAGCCGAGCGGTCTTCAGATCGCGGCGGCGAAGGAGGAGCTTGACAAAGTGCTCTGCGACAAGCTCGGCTGCGTCGAGGCCTACTGCGGCGTTTCGAAAGCGGAAAAGAGCTGAGATAAGCCATGGAGAAGAATCAATTCCGGCTTGCAGACGTCATTTTGTCGGTCATCTGCGTGGTGTTTGTCGCCGAGGCGGCGGCGCCGGTCGCGTCGATCGGCAACAGCCAGTATTTCTGGTGGATCTTTATGATATTGGCGTTTCTGCTGCCCTACGGCCTCATCGCCGCCGAGCTCGGCACAGCCTACGCGGGAGACGGCGGGCTCTATGACTGGATCCACGCGGCGTATCCGGACGGCAAGTGGGCGGCGCGCGCCTCGTGGTACTACTGGATCAATTTTCCGCTGTGGATGGCATCGCTTGCGGTGATGTGTCCCGAGCTCATCACGTTCATCACGGGGCGGAGCCTCGGAACATTCGGCTCGCTCATCGTGGAGCTTCTGTTCATCTGGATCGTCACACTCATCGCATGCTATCCCGTGTGCGACAGCATCATTATCCTGAACGTGAGCGCTGTCATCAAGATCGTGCTGGCGCTGCTGGTCGGCGGGCTCGGCGTGTGGTATATCAGCCGTTACGGCTTTGTCAACGACATGTCGGCGCGGACGTTTCTGCCGTCGTTCGACTTAAACAGCCTCTCGTATATCTCCGTCATCATCTTCAATTTCCTCGGCTTTGAGGTCGTGTGCACGTATGCAAACAATATGAGCGACCCGAAAAAGCAGATCCCGCAGTCCATCGTGACCGGCGGCATCGTCATCGCGGCCATCTACCTCTTCTCGGCGTTCGGCATCGGCGCGGCGGTGGATGTGCGCGAGATCAGCGTGGATTCGGGGCTTATCGACGCGGTATCGCTCATTCTGGGCGGCAGCGGCGGCGTGCTCGTGGGCGTGGTGGCGCTTTTGTTCCTCGTGACGCTGTTCGGCAACATGATCTCGTGGTCGATGGGCGTCAATTCGACGGCGGCGCTGGCGGCGGACCACAACGACATGCCGCGGGTGTTCGCCAAACGCTGGGCAAAGAACGACATGCCAGTCGGCGCGGCAGTCACGTCGGGCGTCGTCGCCTCGTGCGTGTGTGTTTTGGGCGTGCTCATCGAGATGGCGTCGCCGGATTCGTCACTCTTCTGGAGCTTTTTCGCGCTGAATCTCGTGATGCTGCTTTTGAGCTATCTTCCCGTGTTTCCGGCGTTTTTGAAGCTGCGGCGCGAGGATGCGAAGACGCCGCGCCCGTTCCGCGTGCCGGGGTCTGACACGGCGCTCAAATGGATCGCCTACGTGCCGATGGTGCTCATCGTCATTTCGATCATTTTCACTGCGGTCCCGCTCTCGTTTGACGCAGAGACGCTTGCGAGCTTTCTGCCCATTACGATCGGGTCGATCCTCAGCGTGGCGATCGGCGAGGTGCTGATCGCGCTGCGTGGGAAAAACGCGCGCAGCTAAGTATGGTTTCATCATAAGGAGACAAAGCTATGGCAAAACGAATCATCGGCACAACGCCGAAGCAGGACGGGTATCGCATGCCCGCCGAATTTGAGCCCCAGCAGGGCGTGTGGATGCTCTGGCCCGAGCGAAACGACAACTGGCGCGACGGCGGCAAGCCCGCGCAGAAGGCCTTTGCGGATGTTGCCAAGGCCATCGCAAAATTTGAAAAGGTCACGGTCGGCGCATCCGTGCGCCAGTATCAGAACGCGCGCGCCAAGCTCCCCGAAAATATCCGCATCGTGGAGCTCGAGAGCGACGACGCATGGGTGCGCGACTGCGGGCCGACGTTCCTTGTGAACGACAAGGGCGGTCTTCGCGCGGTGGACTGGGAGTTCAACGCCTGGGGCGGGCTCGTCGACGGGCTGTATTTCCCCTGGGACAAGGACGACCAGATCGCGCGCAAGATCTGCGAGATCGCGGATGTGGACAGCTACCGCACCGAGGGCTTCGTGCTCGAGGGCGGCTCCATTCACGTCGACGGCGAAGGTACGGTGCTGACGACCGAGATGTGTCTGCTCTCTGAGGGCCGCAACCCCGACAAGAGCAAAGAAGAGATCGAGCAGATGCTTTGCGACTATCTTGGCTGTGAGAAGGTGCTGTGGATCAAGGACGGCATCGACCCTGATGAGACGAACGGGCACATTGACGACGTCGCGTGTTTCATCGCGCCCGGCGAGGTCGCGTGCATCTGGACGGAGGACAAGAACCATCCGTTCTACGAACAGGCGCAGGCGGCTTACAAATTCCTGAGCGAGGCGACGGACGCCAAGGGACGCAAATTAAAGGTTCACAAGCTCTGTCTGACGAAAAAGCCGTGCTTACTCGAGGGCGCGGATACCATCGACGCCGTGGAGGGCACCATCCCCCGCGAGGACGGCGAGGTCAGCATCGCGTCGTATATGAACTTCCTGATCGTCAATGGCGCGGTCATCTTGCCGCAGTACGGTGACGAAAACGACGCAGTCGCCATCGAACAGGTGCAGAAAATGTTCCCCGACCGCGAGGTCGTGGGCGTGCAGACGAAGGAGGTCGCCTTCGGCGGCGGCAATATCCACTGCATCACCCAGCAGCAGCCTGCGGTGAAGAAGTAGAAAGAGCGCCGTCCGTGCAATAAATGTACGGGCGGCGTTTTTATGGTGCTTATGCAGTTTGCTCGCGGGCGATGCGGATGAATTCGGAGAGCACGCTCCACGGATACGAGCGGCTCAAGTACCCAAAGCAGATGGGATAGGACGCCTCGGGGCAGAGCGGGAGAATGTGCAGGTGCGCGAGCTGCTCGGGCGAGAGCGCTGTGTGCAGCAGATTTTCCGGGCAGAAGCATGCGCCGACGCCCTGCTCGCAGAGCGCAAGCAGCGTTTCGACGTTTTCTGATGTTGCTTTGCTGACGGGCGAGACGCCCGAGGAGCGCAAAAGTCCGCGCCCGATGCGCCCGCCGATGTCCTCCGCGGAGCCGAGGACAAAGGGGCAGTCACACAGGGCACTTAGGTTTCCCGCGGCGATCTCGCCGCGGTGCGTGTCGAGGTCGATGCCGCACTGCGCGAGCAGCCCATCGGACAGGCACAGCACGATGTGCTCCAGATAGTAATCCTCAAGCACCACGCCGGGGATCGGGTGTGGAAAGCCGGCGATGGCGAGGTCAATGCCGCCGCTGAGCAGCGCCTTCTGGATCGCGTCGTTCGAGCCTTCGAGCAGCGTGATCTCGACATTCGGATACTGACGCTGAAAAGCGGGGATCAGGCGCGGCATGATGGCGCGGCCGCGCGTATAGGCGATGCCGACGCGCAGCTCGTCTTTCTGATTTTCGGAGATGTCGCAGAATTCACGCTCCATGGCCTGGCGCGTCTGGCCGATGGATTCGGCATAGCGCAGAAACGTCCGGCCTGCGTAGGTGAGCTCAAGCGGCGTGCGGCGCACAAGGAGCGTGCAGCCGAGCTCCTTTTCAAGTCCCGCAATGTGGGACGAGAGCGACTGCTGCGTGATGTGCAGCGCTTCGGCGGCGCGGGTGAAGTTTTTCTCCCGCGCAAGCACGAGAAAATAGTCAAGAGAATGGAAATTCATGGGAACGCTCCTTTCACAGCTTCTTCTTGTAGAATATATCAATTTTAACAGTTTTACAAGCGCGAAGGCGGCAATTATACTGTGGGCAGTGGGTGCGGACGGCAGGAAAAAGATTCCCTTTTTCCGCCGTGCGTGCTAAGATAGCGATACTGTGTTAAAATGGATAGGGAGGACTTGGATGGCTGCGATCGTTTTATTCTGCCTTGCGCTGCTCGTATGCATCGTATTGAGGACGAATATCCTCTACGCGCTCCTGGCGGGGCTTGTGATCTTCACGCTGTACGGCAAAAAGCAGGGCTTTTCGTGGAAAGAACTCGGGAAGATGATCTGCTCGGGCGTGAAGACGTCGGCAAGCGTGCTGCTCGTCTTTCCGCTGATCGGTATTCTGACGGCGTTCTGGCGTGCGTGCGGCACGCTGCCGTTCATTATCTGCTGCGCCGTTGACCTCATTCGGCCGGAAATTCTGCTGCTGATGACGTTTTTGCTGAATTGCGGCGTCTCGATGCTGACAGGCACAGCGTTTGGCACGGCGGCGACGATGGGCACCATCTGCGTGAGCGTCGGCATTTCGATGGGCATGGACCCCGTGCTGCTCGGCGGCGCGATGCTTTCGGGCGTATACTTCGGCGACCGCTGCTCGCCGGTCTCGACGAGCGCGCTGCTCGTGAGCGAGCTGACGGAGACGAACATTTACGACAACATCAAGCGCATGCTCAAGACGGCGCTCGTGCCGTTTCTTCTGAGCTGCGGCGTCTATGCGGCGCTCGGCATGGTGAAAAGCGGCAGCGGCGCGGCGGGCGAGCTGTGGTCGCTCTACGGGCGCGAGATGACGCTTCACTGGGTCATGTGCCTGCCGGCGGTGCTCATTTTGATCCTGTCGGTCCTACGCGTGAACGTGAAAAAGGCGATGTCGGCCAGCATTCTGGCGGCGGTCGTGCTGTGCATTTTCCTGCGGCATCTGGACGCGGTGACAATCCTCAAGACCGCAATCTTAGGCTACACGGCGTCGGACGCCGAGGTCGGCGCGATGCTCAACGGCGGCGGCATCATTTCAATGGTGCGCGTGGCGCTGATCGTGATGATCTCGTCGGCGTATTCCGGCATTTTTCGCAAGACGGGACTGCTCGACGGGCTGTGCGGGCGTGTGACGGCGCTGCGCGACAAAACGTCGCCCTATGCCTCGATGCTGCTGACGGCGGTTTTGGCGAGCCTTCTCGCCTGCAACCAGACGTTGACGATCATCCTGACGAACCAGCTCTGCTCGCCGCCGCAGAAGGATAAAGAAGAATTTGCCATCAACCTTGAAAATAGCGCCGTCGTCGTCGCGCCGCTGATCCCGTGGTCAATCGCGGGGGCGACGCCGCTCTCGACCGTCGGCGCGCCGATGACAGGCATGGCGTTTGCGTGCTTTTTGTACATCCTGCCGCTGTGCGAGCTCGTGCGGCGGACAGCGCAGCAGCGCGCGGCGAAAAAAACCGCCGCGCAGAAATGAGAAAGGAAGTTTGCATGAACGGAAAGACGTTACTGGCGGAAGCCATCGAAATGAAAGACGAGATCGTCGAGAACCGGAGAACAATCCACCGCACGCCGGAGGTCGGCGCGCACCTGCCGCAGACGGTTCAATTTGTCGAAGAAAAGCTGCGATTGCTCGGCTATGAGCCGCGCGAGCTGGGCGGCGGCGTGGTCGCGGAGCTCACGGGCGAAGACATGGGGCGCTGTATCCTGCTGCGTGCGGATATGGATGCGCTCAAGGTGAAGGAGAAGACCGACCTGCCGTTCCGCTCGGAAAACGGCAGCATGCACGCCTGTGGACACGATATGCATGCCGCGATGCTGCTGGGCGCTGCAAGGCTGCTCAAGGCGCATCAAAGCGAACTCAAGGGCACGGTGAAGCTCGTCTTCCAGCCCGACGAGGAGGGCTTCACGGGCGCGAAGGCGATGCTTAAGGCCGGTGTGCTGGAGGCGCCGGAGCCGCAGGCGGCGATGGCGCTGCACGTGAACTCCGGGACGCCGTCGGGCCTGGTGCTCTGCGGCAAGGGAACGTTTATGGCGGGCTGCACGCTGTTTCGCATCACGGTCAAGGGCGTCGGCTGTCACGGGGCAATGCCGGAGACGGGCGTCGACCCAATCAACATTGCCGCGCACATCTACCTTGCGCTTCAGGAGATCACGGCGCGCGAGCTGCCCGCGAAGACGCCCGCCATCGTGACGATGGGCAAATTCAGCGCGGGGCACGCGCCGAATATCATCCCGCAGGAGGCCGTGATCGAGGGCACGATCCGCACGTTCGACCGCGACGTGACCGCGCTGATCCTGCGCCGCATCGGCGAGATCGCGGACGCGACGGCCAGGGCCTTCCGCGGCAGTGCGAGCGTCGAAGAGCTCGCGAGCGCGCCGCCGCTCAAAAACGACGAGGCGCTGACCGAGCAGATGGCACGCTGCGCCGAAATGCTGTTCGGCGAGAAGAGCGTCTACCGCCTACGTGAGGGCGGCATGGGCTCGGAGGACTTTGCGTCCTACACCTACGAGCTGCCGTGCGCGTATCTGCTGCTCGGCGCGGGCACGGCGCAGGAGGACGCGCGCTACGGAAAGCCCATGCACAACGAGAGCGTCGTCTTCAACGAGAACATTTTACCGCGCGGGAGCGCACTGCTCGCCTATGGCGCGATGCAGTGGCTCGAAGACCGGCAATAAAAAAATCCGCTTACGAATTTCGTAAGCGGATTTTTTATAATCGGTTGTCGATGACTTAGCCGACGAGCGCCTCGGTATCCATGGCGATCATGAGCTCCTCGTTCGTGGGGATGAGGAGGACGGTGACCTTGGAGTCGGGCGCGGAGATGACGCGTTCTTCGCCGCGGACCTTGTTGGCGTCCTCATCCATCTTGACGCCCATGAACTCGAGGCCGGAGGCGATGGCCATGCGCTGGGCAGCGCTGTTCTCGCCGACACCTGCGGTGAAGATGATGGCGTCCACGCCACCCATCGCGGCGGCATACGCACCGATGAGCTTCTTCACGCCGTAGTTGAACATATCGACGGCAAGGCCGGCGCGCTCATTGCCCTGCTCGAAGGCATCTTCGAGATCGCGGAAGTCGGAGCTGACGCCGCTGACGCCCATGACGCCGGACTTCTTGTTGAGGATTGTGAGCATCTCGGTGATGTCCATGCCGTACTTGTTCATCAGGTACTCGAGGATACCGGCGTCAATGTCGCCGGAGCGGGTACCCATGGGAAGACCGGCGAGCGGGGTGAAGCCCATGGAGGTGTCGATGCTTTTGCCGCAGTCGATCGCGGTGACGGAGGAGCCGTTGCCGAGGTGGCAGGAGATCAGCTTGAGCTGCTCGATGGGCTTGCCGAGCATATCGGCCGCGCGCTGGGAAACATACTTGTGAGAGGTGCCGTGGAAGCCGTAGCGGCGGACCTTGTCCTTCTCATAGTACTCATAGGGAATGGCATAGGTGTAAGCCACGGGAGGCATGGTCTGGTGGAAGGCAGTGTCGAACACGGCGACCATGGGCACGCCGGGCATGAGCTCCTGGCAGGCCTTGATGCCGATGATGTTGGCGGGGTTGTGGAGCGGGGCGAGGGGATTGCACTCCTCGATTGCCTGCATGACCTCGTCGGTGATGACGACGGACTTGGCAAACTTTTCGCCGCCGTGGACGACGCGGTGGCCGACAGCGTCGATCTCCTTCATGGAGCCGATGACGCCGTTCTTCTCGTCGACGAGCGCGTTCAGCACGGCCTGGATGGCCTCGCTGTGGGTGGGCATGGAGACGGAAGCGGCCTTGATGGCTTCCTTGCCGGGAAGCTGGGGCTTATAGGTGAACAGACCGTCGATGCCGATGCGCTCGCACAGACCCTTCGCCAGCAGCTCGCCCGTGGTGGGGTTGAGCAGCTGATACTTCAGGGAAGAAGAACCTGCGTTGATGACCAGAACATTCATAAGTATACTCCTTTTTCCGAGGGCGCTTGCATTGCGCCCGAATTTCCGATAAAATAAGAATCAACTTGATCGGATGTACAATTCGATACAGAATATATTATAACAACTTTTTTCGCAAAGACAAGTAAATTTAACAAAACGTAACTCTTTTGTAACCGCTTTGAGAGGACTTCCATGAGGGTATTTGGTATAATATGCGAATATAATCCCTTCCACCGCGGCCACAAGTGGCAAATTGATGAATTGCGCCGTCTGGCAGGCGAGGAAGAGTGCGCGGTCGTGTGCGCGATGAGCGGCGATTTTGTCCAGCGGGGTGATTTTGCCATTGAACGCGCGCATGCGCGCGCCGAGGCTGCCGTGCGCGGCGGGGCAGATTTAGTCCTTGAGCTGCCGCTGCCGTGGGCCATTTCGTCGGCGGAGGGCTTTGCCCGCGGCGGCGTGAGCATTTTGGCGGCGACGGGCGTGGTCGACACGCTGGCCTTTGGCAGCGAATGCGGTAACGCGGCGAAATTGCAGCGCGCGGCAAAGTCACTGCTGCGGGCGGATTTTCCCGACGCGCTGCGAGAGGAGCTTGCCAAGGGCCTGTCCTTTGCCGCGGCGAGGGAGAGCGCCGCGAGGGCGCTCATCGGCGAGGATGCCGCGGTGCTCCGGGAGCCGAACGATATCCTCGGCGTAGAATACTGCAAGGCGCTGCTGCAAAGCGGCAGTACCATCGCGCCGCTGGCAATATTGCGAAAGGTCGTCGGGCACAACGGGGGTGCGGCGAAGGGCTTCGCCTCGGCGAGCCACATCCGCGAGCTGCTCACGAACGGAGAGGACGCCTCCGCGTATCTGACGGCGGAGAGCGCCGCCATCTATGCGCGCGAATGCGCAGCGGGCCGCGCGCCGGTGACGATGCAGAATGCGGAGCGGGCGGTGCTTTCCCGGCTGCGCGCGATGTGCGAGGAGGACTTCGCCCGCTATGACAGCGGGAATGAAGGCCTTTATCGCCGGTTTTATGACGCAGCGCGGACGGCAGCGTCCGTCGACGAGCTGCTCTCCGCGGTGAAGACGAAGCGCTATGCCTATGCGCGGCTGCGGCGGATGCTGCTTGCGGCGTATCTGGACGTGACTGCGGCGGATGTGCCGCCGGAGGTCCCCTATCTGCGCGTGCTGGCGTGCAATGAGCGGGGACGAAAGCTGCTCAAAACGGTCAAAAAAACGGGAAGCGCACCGGTGCTGACCAAGAGCGCCGATGTGCGCGCGTTGAGCGAGGAGGCGCAGAAGCTCTTCGCTCTGACGGCGCGCGCGGCGGATCAATACGTGCTCGCCTATCCCGAGCTGCGCGCGGCCAGAGGCAGCAGCGCGTGGACGGAGGGGCCTGTGATCGTTTGAGCAAGGAACCGAGACCTCGAAAGGAGAACAGAATGAAAAAATGGATGACGCTGCTGCTTTGCTGCGTGCTGGCGCTGAATTTGACCGCCTGCGGCGCAGGAGCGCCCGGCGGGCCGGAGGACAACGCGCCGCCGCAGGCGAGCGCGCTGCACTTTGAAGTCGCGACGCAGATCTACGAAAACGAGTACAAGGCCGACGACGGCACGGTGCTTCTGGCGGAGCGCTACGAACTGCCGGTGCTCGAACTGCGCACGGAGGACGGCGAGCTCTACACGCTGGCTGAAAACGTGACGGCGAACGGCGGCGCGGGTATTCCCGCACAGGTCACGGCGCAGAACACCTTCAACACGGAGATGAACAATGTGCTCGCGGGTCTTGAGTCCGAGGCGGCGCAGATGGCCGCGGAGGCCAAGGAGCTCTACGCGGAAAACGGCACATCGGTCTTTTTGGACGGAAGCTACTGGACGAACGAGCTGAGCCTGACGCAGACCTACATGACCGAGGGGAAGCTCCTGAGCATCGCGGCGGAGAACTACACCTACTACGGCGGCGTGCATCCGAATTCCGCCACCCGCGCGTGGAGCTTTGATCTGACGACGGGCGAATTCCTGACGCTGGACGCACTGGCCTCGGAGGAGGGCGATTTGCAGGGAAACTCGCTGCAGGAGAGCATTTATTGGAATATCTACGAGCAGATCGCGCAAAAGGGCCTCAGCGAAGGATATTTTGACGATTATGACTCTTATTTGCAGGATTTCCCCACGCTCGCGACGCTGAACTTTACGGAAAACGGCCTGACGGTCACATTCGACCAGTATGTCATCGCGCCGTATGCGGCGGGGCCACAGGTGTTCTCGGTGCCGTACAGCGAATTCTACAACGCGCTCAGTGAGCACGCGAAGACGATCCTGAGCGTGTCGCAGGAGCAGACTGTGACAGCGGATTTCAAGGCGGCGGCGATACTGTGGTCGTGGTTTTATATGGACGATCCGCCGATGGACTACAATGTGACAGCCGAGATCGACGGCGATCTTTATGATCTGGCGGACATCAAGGGCGTGGAAACACTGGAGGATCTCCGTGCGCTGCTGCTGCGGTATCTCACGCCGGAGCTTGCCGACGAGTGGCTGAATAGCGCTGAGCAGCGTTATCGTGATATTGACGGCAGACTCTATGTCATGTCCGCGGGCCGCGGCGGCAACGAGAGCCTGGGCGGATACACGTGCACGGCGGCGCTCGACGGCGACAGCGGCGTGCTGACGCAGACGGTCACGCTGCTTGCGTGGGACGACACCGCGCAGACGTGGACAGACACCGGCAAGACGGAAGCCTACGAATATCCCTTTACCCTTGTCGACGGCCACGCAGTGTTCTCCGCATTCCCATATCCGTATTGAGAAAGTAAAAGAGAGGGAGGAGAGTCCCATGGCGTAAAAAGCGCGGCAGTGCCGCAGAAGCGATCACGATAGGACCACTTTTACGGAGGATGAGAGAAATGAAGAGAGTAAAAATCTTTCTGCTGCTTTTTACCCTGTGCTGCGCACTGAATGCCTGCGGCACAAAGCCCGCGGACGATGTACCGCCGCCGGATGATGAGACGTCTGCGGTGGACATCGAATGGTTCAACACGGAATTTTTCAATGTGGGCAGCGGCGTGTGCATGACGAATATGCTGCTCAGCAGCTATTACGACACCGCCGCGGACATCGACCTCTATGAGCTCTTCTATAATGGCCCGACAGGAATACAGGAAGAGGTCACTGAGGCAGAACAGACAGCGATCGGCCCGGTGGCGTTTGAGCATTATCCCATCAAAACGCAGAGAACGGAAATGGACGCCTTTTTGCAGGAGTATTTGGGCGTGGCACTGGACGAGACGAACAAAAAGAATCTCGACCAGTTCATCTATCTCGAGGAGTACGACGCCTATTATCTGCTCCACGGCGATACGAATTTCCAGCGCTGCACGGTCACCTCGCTCGAGCAGAACGAGGACGGGACTATCGCGCTCACCTATGAGCAGGAGAGCGGTGAAAAGGGGATCGTCACGCTGAAGGGCAGCAAAGGCAGCTACCAGTTTGTGTCGAACAAGGAAGCGTGAACGTGAAGATAAAAGAAGAATGCTGGCTCTTATGAGCCAGCATTCTTTATGTCATTTACCGGTAGCGCTCGCGGTGTGCGTGCATGATGCCGGCGAGCAGCGTGCCGCTGTCGGGCGGGGTGTAGGTAATGGCGTTCGCGCCCGCGGCGATGGTCTTGCGGATCGTGTCATCCGAGGGGCCGCCGGTGGCGATGATGGGGATCTCGGGATGACGGGCGCGGAGCGCGGCGACGAGCTGCGGCGTCTCCGATGCGGCGGAGACGTTCAGAATGTCGACGCCCGCGGCGATGCGCGCCTCGGTGTCCTGCGTGGCGGAGACGATGGTCGCCACGACCGGAATGTCGATGTGCGTCTTGATGTCGCGCAGGATATCGGCTGAAACGGGCGCGTTGAGCACGACGCCGTAAGCGCCGCAGTGCTCGGCCTCCATCGCCTGCGCAACGGCACGCGCACCGGTGGTGAAGCCACCGCCGGTGCCGACGAGTACGGGCATATCCGCTACGCTCAGGACGGCGCGTACGATGCGCGGCTGAGGCGTGAAGGAATAGACGGCGATGACCGCGTCGGCGTTGCAGCTTGCGATGGTGGCAACGTCGGTGGAGAAGACAAAGGACTTGAGCGTCCTGCCGAAGATGCGAATGCCGCTGCATTCATTGATGCACTCGGGCACCAGCAGCATGTGGTTGCGGTACTTTCCGCTGAAGCTGGGGATGGGAGTGGGAGTAAAATCGCTCATAAAAGCACCTTCCTTTCCGCAGGTAATAGATGACCGGTAAAATGTTATGCAGGGAAATTATTCGACATGAATGCTTGCACGCATGGCGAGGATCGTCTGCTCAATGAGCGTGTCAAGATCCCAGCCGAGCATTTCCGCGCCGCGCTCGATGACCTCGCGCGAGCAGCCGGCGGCAAACTTCTTGTCCTTATACTTTTTCTTGACGGACTTGACCTCAAGATCGCTGACGCTCTTGCTCGGGCGCATAAGCGCGACCGCGCCGATCAGGCCTGTGAGCTCGTCGGTGGCAAAGAGGACCTTTTCCATCTCGTGCTGCGGCTCGGGAAGGCCGTCAAAGTGCAGGCCGTAGCCGTGGCTGGCGGTGGCGCGGATCAGGCGCTCGTCGAGACCAGCTTCCCGCATGATCTCCTGCGACTTGATGCAGTGCTCGTCGGGGTACATCTCAAAATCGAGGTCGTGGAGAAGCCCGACGATCTCCCAAAAATCCGCTTCCTCGCCGTAACCGAGCTGTTCTGCGTACCAGCGCATGACGTCGGCGACGATGCACGCGTGCTTTAAGTGGAATTCGCCCTTGTTGTACTGCGTGAGCAATTCCCACGCCTGCTGTCTGGTGTACGCCATAAAAATGCCTCCCTTTGCTTATGGCTGCTCGTCCGTAAAGTGGACGTGATTGAAAATATGGTCAGAGCAGAAGCAGTGATACCCCGCGCACTTGCTGCAATAGCGGAACTGGAGCTCGGGATTCGTCACATCGGTGCGGCCGCACACGGCGCACTTGTGGCGAAAGCCCTGCGTCTGCTGCTGATACTGCTCCTGACGCTGCTGGGCGCGCACGGTGTTGTGGAAGTGCGTGGCCTGCTTGCTCTGGTGGCGTTCGAGTCCCCAAAACCGTGTAAGCTCGGGCCAGAAGAAAATGACGAAATTCAAAAGCGCCACAATAGGCATGATGGAATAGTACCATCTGCCGGCGGCAATATAGCGGGCGATGTCGAAGAAGAAGTAGAACACGTCGATATACGCGAGCCACTTCATGCGGATGGGGAAAAAGAAAAACAGCAGCACTTGCGTGTCGGGATAGAGGAGCGCGAACGCCATGAACATGGCGAAGTTGACATAATTTGCACCGTAAACGGGGATGTTGTAGCCCGTGATGAGGCTGACGATGCTCGCGCCGAGGACGGTGAGCAGCATGCCGCTCAGGTAATACGTCGTAAACTTGGCTGTGCCCCACTGCCGCTCGAGTGTCGAGCCGATCCAGTAGTAGAAATAGCAGGTGATGAGAAGATAGAACGGACTCGTGCTCTCAGGGATGAGGACAAAGGTGATGAGCCGCCAGACCTGCCCGTGGAGAAGACCCGAGAGCGTGTAGGAGAAGAAGCTCAGAAAGTTGCCGTTCGAGAAGTTGGACAAAAGTCCCAGCACCACGTTGCCGATGACGACATAGAGCATCAGGTTGGGGATGCCAAAATTCGGGTGCAGGATACAGAAGCGGTCGATCGCCTGGTTGAGTTTTTTCAATACGGGATACCTCGTTTCGATCAAATAACATTTAAGAACATTATGACACAGCGACGGGGAAAAGTCATCAATAAAGTTTGAACAAATGACCATTCCTGAATGGAATGAAGAGCAGAAATGCGGAAAGAAACGAATTCTTTCCGCATTCTTAACACTTGTTCACTTGAGATCGAGCTCGGGCGGAACGTCGATCTCCTCGCCGACGTATTTGCCGTTCTTTTTCCGCTGGCGCACGCACTCGGTCAAAAGATACTCGATTTGGCCGTTGACGGAGCGGAAATCGTCCTCTGCCCAGGCGGCGATGGCGGCGTAGAGCTTGGGGGACAGGCGCAGGGGCACCTGCTTTTTGGCGTTGTCGTTCATGGCAGCCTCCCAAAAAGTAGCGCGGCGCGCTTAATAGAGGCTTCCGGAGTTGACGACGGGCTGGGCGTCGTGGTTGCCGCAGAGCACCACCAGCAGGTTCGAGACCATGGCCGCCTTGCGCTCCTCGTCGAGCTCGACCGTGCCCTTTTCCGCCAGGCGATCGAGTGCCATCTCGACCATGCCGACCGCGCCGTCGACGATCATCTTGCGCGCGTCGATGATGGCGCTGGCCTGCTGGCGCTGGAGCATGACGGCCGCGATCTCCGGCGCATAGGCGAGGTAGGTGATGCGCGCTTCGATGATCTCAAGGCCCGCGTCGGCGACCTTGGCCTGAATTTCATCGCGGATGCGCGCGGCTACGACCTCGCTCGAGCCGCGAAGGCTCCCCTCGTCGGCCTGACCGTCGCCCGTGGTGTCGATGCCGGGGGCAACGTCATAGGGGTAGATGCGCACGATGTTGCGCAGCGCCGCGTCGCACTGGAGGGAGAGGTATTCTTTGTAGTTGTCCACGTTGAAAACGGCCTTGGCCGTGTCGGTCACGCGCCACATCACGGCGATGCCGATCTCCACGGGGTTACCGAGACAGTCGTTGATCTTCTGGCGGGCGTTGTTGAGCGTCATGATCTTGAGCGAGACCTTCTTGTTGCCGCCCACCTCGATCGTGGTGGCAGAGCTCTGCATGGCGGCAAGGAGATCGGCGCCCTTGCGGCCGCCGTCCACGTCGCCGGACTGGTTGAGCTTCGTCTTGGCGGCGGGGTTGAAGGATGTGCAGAAGGGATTGACGCAGTAGAAGCCCTCGCCCTTGAGCGTGCCGATGTACTTGCCGAACAGCGTCAGCACCAGCGCCTCCTGCGGCTTCAGAACGCGCAGGCCGCACAGCGGGATCCAGCCGAGCGACAGCACGATGACGCACAGGACGACGAGGGGCAGAAAGCCCGCATTGATGCCGACGATCAGAAAAACGACCGCGGCGATGTAGAGAACAAGCTCGAGCAGCAGCACGAGCATGCCGTTTTTGTGACCGGTGATGATCTTTTCTTCCATAAAAAGCACCTCCAAACTTGATATCAAAATAATATCACAACAATATGAGATGTCAAGAGGGAAACGGATAAAATATGAGTAAAAATGTGTCTTGCACGCGGGCCTGCCGGTAAAAAACAGCCGCGCCTCCGTATGGCTGCGGCATACGGAGGCGCGGGTAGGGTGTTTTCAGGTTGGCGAGCCGAAATTTATATATGCCTTTGTAAATATATCATATCTATTAGCTGTACGCCGCCCTCATAAATGGGGTGGTCATAATTGTCGGTAAAAAAATTCTGAACCTTGTGAGAACGGATAAATCCGCATTTTTCATAAAAGGGTATCGTCAATGGACCGTCCCCTGTTCCAACCTGCAAAACAGAATATTCATCTGCATATTTACTGGCAAGAAAATCAATCAGTGCTTTGCCATATCCCATTCCGTGATGCCTCGGATCAACTGCAATATTCTTGATTTCAAGGATTCCGTCACCTTCATCTGTGACAACACATTCTGCCTTCACACCGCAGTCGTCAAGAACATACATTGCGCCTTTTTCGAGATAGCGGTCGACCATATCTTCCTGCTCGTCTGCCAACAGCAGAAGTGCAAGGAATTGCTTTTTATTTTCATTTACTTTTCTGATTTCCACTTCTAATGCTCCATCAGATCTCGATTTATCTCACGCTGTCTCTAAATAAATTCTATCAGAAGAGCGCGAGGAAGTCCACCGCTTCCGGTATTACGCATGAAAAACCGTCAGACGTAGTGATACTTTCTGCGCCCCGCGAGGAAGAGTGCGGCAGTGACAAGCAGTGTGAGCGCTTCGGCCACGGTGATGGCGAGCCAGATGCCGTTGATGCCGAGAAGTTTTGGCAAAAGAAGCACCGCGGCGACCTGAATGACGAGCGTGCGCAGGAACGAAATGAGCGCGCTGGCTGTGCCATTGTTGAGCCCCGTGAAAAACGCCGAACCGAAGATATTGAAACCGCAGACGAGGAATGAGAGCGCGTAGATGCGCAGCGCGTTGACCGTTATGCCGCACAGCTCCGCGTCGTAGCCGACGAAAAGATGTGCGATGGGGTTTGCCAGCAGGATGGACGAAGCTGTCATCGCAAGGCTCGTGATGAGCGTGACGGTCAGGCTCTTTTTAAGGAGGCTTTTGAGCTCGGCGTGGTTCTGCGCGCCGTAGTGATAGCCGACGACGGGCGTGACGGCAATGGAATAGCCGAAGAAGAACGCCATGAAGATAAAGCTCACGTACATCAGAACGCCGTAGGCATTCACGCCGTTTTCCCTGGCAATCGCCATGAGCTGCACATTGTAGAGCACGCCGACGAGCGAGGTCGAAAGGTTGCTGACCATCTCGCTCGAGCCGTTGTAGCAGGCCTTGCCGAGGGCGCGGAAGTCAAAGCGCGGACGCGTGAGGCGCAGCAGCGAATCGTTCGGGCGGAGAAAGTAGACAAGCGGGATGAGCGCGCCGACAATCTGCGAAAACGCCGTGGCGAGCGCCGCACCGAGAAGCCCAAACGGGAACACGTAGACGAGCAGAAAATCGAGTACCATGTTCGTCAGCCCCGCGAACACCGTCACGCGCAGGCCGAAGTGCGGCTTTTCCGCCGTCGCCAAAAAGCTCTGAAAGCTGTTTTGCAGCATGAAAAAGGGGAGCGACGCGAGCAGCACGCGCCCATAGAGCACGCAGTCGTCGATCGTCAGGTCCGTCGCGCCGACGGCGAACGAGATGGGGCGCAGGAAAACGATGCACACGCCGCTTAAAATCGCGCCGCCGGCGGCAAGCACGATGACGAGCATGGAGAAGATCTCGTTCGCTTCCCTGGGCTTGCCCTCGCCGAGCGTTTTGGCGATGAGCGCGCTGCCGCCCGTGCCGATCATAAAGCCGACGGCGGCGAGCGCCATGATGACGGGAAAGATGAGGTTCAGCGCGGCAAACGAATTTTTGCCGACGAAGTTCGAGACGAAAAAGCCGTCGACAATGCTGTAAATAGAGGTGATGATCATCATCAAAATGCTGGGCGCGACAAAGCGCAGCAGCTTTTGATAGGTAAAATGATCGGAAAGGGAGACGGTCATAAAAGACCTCCTTGCTTAAAGTCAGGAGAGGCCGCCGTTGTCGCTGCGCGAGAGGAGCGCCTCGTAGTCGCGGATGCAGATGACGACGTCGGGCTGATAGGCGGCGATATAGTCGCTGATGCTCTGCGTCTTATAGTGCCGCAGGTCGACAGAGCGCATCTCGTCGAAGCTGTAATAGGCGAGGCTCTCCACGGCATTGGTGAAGCTGTCGCCGAAGATGAGGGCGGTGGGGAGCGAGGGGCGGTCCGTGCGGATGCACGTCTCGGCGATGTCGCCGCCCATGTAGAGACCGTAGGTCAGGGCTTCATCCTCGGTGGCGGGAAGGTCGTAGACCGCGGAGGCCACCTCCTGCCAGTTGTCAAGGCGGGTGAAGGGGATATCCTCGCGGAAGGCGGCAGTGAGCAGCTTTTCATTATCGCCGCGCAGCCCCAGAAGCTTGCGCGTGCGCGAGCCCATATAGGGGTTAGGCAGCGCGGAAAACGTCACATCCGTGCCCTCTTCGGGGAAGGAGAGCGCGAGGCCATAGTCGCCGTTTAGCTTCTGCACGGCGGCACGGTAGGTCTCATACGCGCCAAGAAGACCGTAGTGGTTGTCCACCTTTGAGCTGAACGCGGGCAGATGACCGAGCGAGTCGAAGATGGGACCCATGTCCACATGGGTGATGCCCTGTGCATCCATAGCGCTGTTGAGCGCCGCGAGCTCGGCGGCGGTGTAGGCGGAGCGGTTTTCGAGATAGGAGGGGTATTCATCCTCATAGTAGGCGTACTGGCAGGGGACGGCGATATAACAGTAATGCCCGCCGTAGGCTTCGATCTGATCGCGCAGCGCGGCGTTGTCCGCGGCGACATCCGCGGCTTTGCGCGCGATGTCGTCGGCGGTATCGGGCATGGTGTAGAGCTGCTCGAGCAGCGCGTCGTCCGTGACAACGATATCGTTGACCACGGGGCGGTGGAAGACGTTCAGATCGGCCCATGTGACGGCCTTGAGCGCGGGAGTTCGCCATGCGGCGTAGTCGCAGAACAGGGTCTCGAGGTCGTCGAAGACCTGACCGCTGAGGACCGATTCCGCCGTGATCTCGGGAAAGGCGGAGAGGTTGCGGTTTTCGTAGTAGGAGTAGCGGTTTTTCGGCAGCAGGATGGTCGCAGCCATCAGGACGAGCAGCACGCCGGAAAAGAGCAAGGCCATCGCCCATTCACAGATACGTTTCATGCGCAGACACCTCCTTTTTCAGAAGCGGAAATAGATAAAGGGATTGAACGAGCCCGTGACGAGCCTGCAGTAGGAAAGTGCGAGCAGTGCGAGGGAGGCGAGCTTCGGCCCCACGATGAGGATGCCGCGGGAGAGCTTGGTGTTACGCTTTTCAAGCGCCGTTTCGAGCAGGTTTTTGACCGGCAGGGCAGCAATGCAGCAGAGCAGCAGCTCCGGCCAGAATTCAAGCGCGTAGTACACGGCGCGGCTGTCGCAGAGGGCGGGGGCGCGGCCGAACATCGCGGCCATGTAGCACAGCGCAGCGCCGATATCGTCCGCGCGGAAGAGCACCCAGCTCAAAATGACGAGCAGCATGGCGTAGACATGCTGCAAAAGAGACGGAAGGCGCGAGAGCGCCTTACCCCAGAGAAACTTTTCGCCGATGAGCAGCACAAAGAACCACAGGCCCCACGCGATGAATGTCCAGTTGGCCCCGTGCCAGAGGCCCGTGAGTGCCCAGACGAGAAAGAGGTTCAGAATATTGCGCGCGCGGGAGCAGCGGTTGCCGCCGAGGGGAATGTAGACATAGTCGCGGAACCACGTGGAGAGCGAGATGTGCCAGCGCCGCCAGAACTCGGTGACGCTGCGGGAGACATAGGGATAGTTGAAGTTTTCAAGAAAGTGGAAGCCGAACATCCGGCCAAGGCCGATGGCCATGTCGGAATAGGCGGAAAAGTCGAAATAAATCTGAAACGTGTAGGCGACGGCGCCGAGCCACGCAAGGGCCACCGAGGGGGAGACGGCGGAAAAGGCGGCGTCGGCGATCTGCGCGACAGCGTTGGCGAGCAGCATCTTCTTAGCAAGGCCGAAGAGAAAGCGCACTGAGCCCGCGGAGAATTTGGAGACGGACTCGTGCCGCTCGTCGATCTCGTCTGCGACCGTGGTGTAGCGCACGATGGGACCGGCGACGAGCTGGGGGAAAAACGAGATATAGAGCGCGAGCTTGAGCGGATTTTTCTGCACGGCGACAGCATCGCGGAAAACGTCGATCACATAGCTGAGGCCCTGGAAGGTGAAAAATGAGATGCCGATGGGCAGCGTGACCTGCGGCACGGGGATAAAGGGCATCAGGGCGTGGAGCATTTCGCCGAAAAAGCCCGCGTACTTGAACCAGCCGAGAAGCCCGAGCCCCAGCACAGCTGCGAGCGTCACGCCTGCCTTTCGGACGGCGGGACGGTGCTTTGGCCCCGCGAGGAGTCCGCAGCAGTAGTTGATGACGATGGAGAGCAGCATGAGCAGCAGAAACTTTGGCCCGCCGCAGGCGTAGAAGGCGAGGCTGAACGCGAGCAGGATGAAATTCCGTGCCCCGCGGTACCGGCGCGGCACCATAAAATAAAGAACGAGCAGGCAGGGAAGAAAGAAAACAAGAAAGCTGACACTGCTGAAGACCATCGCAAACGAGCTCCTGTCGAATAGATTTTGTGTGCAAAGTTTCCTCAATATAGCACTTTTTTTCAAAAATTGCAAGAGCACCGCATTTTGCGTCGATTTGGACGTTTTTGGGGAAATGTCACTTGACAAAACGCACAAACATGGTAGAATACGATTCGGCGAAAGCCATAAGTGAATACTTCATCGAGAGTGGTTGAGGGATCGGCCCTATGACACCACGACAACCTGCCCGAAGAGGCAAGGTGCCAAATCCGACGAACGAATCGAAAGATGAGGAAGAGCAGAAAGCGCGATACTCTGTCGGTTCGACAGAGTATTTTTTGTTTTTCCCAACAACGAGAAAGGAAGAAAAAGAACCATGGCAAAACGTTTATTCACCTCCGAATCCGTCACCGAGGGGCATCCCGACAAGATCTGCGACCAGATCTCCGACGCGGTGCTTGACGCCATCCTTGAAAAAGACCCCAACGGCCGCGTGGCCTGCGAGACGACCGTCTCCACTGGCCTTGTCCACATCATGGGCGAGATCACCACGAGCTGCTATGTCGACATCCCGAAGATCGCGCGCGACGTCATCCGCGACATCGGCTACGACCGCGCGAAGTACGGCTTCGACTGCGACACCTGCGGCGTTATCACGAACATCGACGAGCAGAGCGGTGATATCGCGATGGGCGTCGACAACTCCTTTGAAAATAAGGAAAGCGGCGCGAGCGAGCTCGACAACGGCGCGGGCGACCAGGGCATGATGTTCGGCTACGCCTGCACCGAGACCCCTGAGCTCATGCCGCTCGCAATCTCTCTTTCCCACAAGATGGCAAAGAAGCTGACCGACGTGCGCAAGCAGGGCCTTGTCGACTATCTCCGTCCCGACGGCAAGACGCAGGTGACGGTCGAGTACGACGAAAACGGTAAGCCCGTCCGCGTTGACACCGTTGTCCTCTCCACCCAGCACGCGCCGGAGGCCTCTCTTGAGACCATCCGCAAGGACATGATCGAGCTTGTCATCAAGCCGACTGTTCCCGCGGAGCTGATGGACGAGAACACCAAGATTTATGTTAACCCGACCGGCCGCTTCGTCATCGGCGGCCCGCAGGGCGACAGCGGCCTGACCGGCCGCAAGATCATCGTCGACACCTACGGCGGCAGCGCCCCGCACGGCGGCGGCGCGTTCTCCGGCAAGGACCCGACGAAGGTCGACCGCAGTGCCGCTTACGCCGCGCGCTATGTCGCTAAGAACATTGTGGCCGCGGGCCTTGCCGACAAGTGCCAGGTCCAGCTCGCCTACGCTATCGGCGTTGCCCATCCCGTGAGCGTGCTCGTTGAGACGTTCGGCACCGGCAAGGTCGATGACGGTAAGCTCGAAGAGGCCGTCGAGAAGGTCTTCGACCTGCGCCCGACCGCCATCATCCGCGACCTCGACCTGCGCCGTCCCATCTACCGCCAGCTTGCCGCTTACGGTCACATGGGCCGCGAGGACCTCGGCGTTGCCTGGGAAAAGACCGACCGCGTTGACGCCCTGCTCGCGGCAGTCAAGTAAAAAAATTCGAAGACGTGACAAAAGCCGCCGACCTGATGGTCGGCGGCTTTCTTGCGTATCGAGGAAGGTTACAGGAAAGTCATTTAGTCGTGGTGCTCCTCGTCCCAGAGCTTTTCGGCCTCGGGGCGCCAGCATGCGGCGTAGGACTCGCACTTGTTGCACAGGTGCTCCACGCTCTCGGGCGCTTCCAGGTCGGTCGAATGCGCGCCGCTGCGCGCGACCATCTGGGGCAGATATTCGGGATTTTCCAGCATCGGGCAGGGGCGCAGGTGGTTGTTGTTGAACGGCTGGCCCTTGCGGTACTCCTTAAAAAGCGGCTGCTGGAGACATTCGAGGAAGCTCTTTTCACGGATGTTCGCACCCGAGTAATGGATGAACACGCAGGGCTCGACGTCGCCCGCGGCGTTGATGTGGCAGTAGAGCTTGCCGCCGGCGATGCAGCCGCCTGTGAACTCGCCGTCATTCTGGAAGTCGATGGCGAAGATCTCCTTGCCGCCGGTGAGACCGCGGATCTCGCGCACGCGGTCTTTCATATAGGCGCGCTGCTCGGGATTAAGCAGCAGGTCGGTCGTCGCGCCCATGCCGACGGGCATGTAGTGGAAGTACCAGGCGAAGAAGCAGCCCTTGGAGATGAGCAGGTCGAGGAACTCGTCACTCGTGACGACCTTGTAGTTCTTGCTCGTGTAGCAGATGGACACGCCGAACGGGATATGGTTTTTGTGCATGAGGTCCATCGCGGCAAGCGCCTTTTCAAAATGTCCCGTGCCGCGGCGGCCGTCGTTGGCGTCCTCAAAGCCCTCGATGCTGACCGAGACGATGAAGTTGCCCACGCGCTTGAGCTCGTCGCAGAAGGCCTGGTCGATGAGCGTGCCGTTCGTGAAGGCGTGGAAGGCGATGTCGCGGTGCTTTTCGCACAGGCGGAAGATGTCTGCCTTGCGCATGAGCGGTTCGCCACCGGTGAAGAGGCAGGCGTGGGTGCCGAGCTCTGCGCCCTCGGTCAGCACGCGGTCCATCTCCTCAAAGGTGAGGTTCTGCTTGTGGCCGTACTCCGCCGCCCAGCAGCCCGCGCAGCGCATATTGCAGGCGCTCGTCGGGTCCATGAGGACGATCCAAGGGATATTGCAGTCATACTTTTCGGAGTTTGCCCGCGCCTGCTGGAAGCCGCGGAAGCCGCCCTCATAGGCAGCGGCCGTCAGGAAGGTCCTGAGAAGGTAGGGGTCGCACTCGCGCAGCAGACGCTCGGCGTAGTGCGCCCACTTGCTGTCGGGGTCGTTTGCGATCTGGTGCAGCATTTCAAAGGTCTCCGACGTCCAGACGCTGGAGTGGATCTTTTGGACCATGTTGACAAAGTCGTTTGCGACGGTGCAGACATCCTTCGTCTGGCTTTTTCTGATGAGGGAGTCGAGCATGGCCTCAAAGGCCTTGCGCTCTGCTACGTGGGCGATTTTTTCTGCTGCGTTCATAGTGTCACGATTCCTTTCCCTGCCCGCGGTGCGGGCATCCTAAAAATTCAGGAGGAAAGGGCGCGATCCTTTCCCTCCGTTGCCTGTGCGGCAATTTTCTGGAGCTTTTCCATGCGCGCATCGAGCTGTGCGCTGATCTCGGCGCACTCATAGAGCTCGCGCTCCACGTATTCCATTTCGGGGAGATTTTTCTTGTAGCGGATCTTATGCTCAAGACTGGCCCACCAATCCATCGAGATCGTGCGGAACTGCACCTCGACCTTCATGAGCCGCTTCTGGTCGTGAAGGAAGATGGGCGTTTCGACGATGAGATGGAGGCTGCGGTAGCCGTTGGGCTTAGGGTTTGCGATGTAGTCCTTGCGCTCTAAGAGTGTGATGTCGTCCTGGCGCAAAAATGCCTCGGAGAGCTTGTAGATGTCGGCAGGGTGCGAGCAGATCACGCGCACACCGGCGATGTCGTTCAAATTCTTTTCGATGCTCTCCACCGTGAGCGGATAGCCGCGGCGGCTGAGCTTTTCCATGATGCTCTCGGGGGACTTGAGGCGGGTCTTGATCGTCTCGATGGGGTTGCGGTCGTATTGCAGCGAGAGCTCCTCGTTGAGCACGTTGAACTTCGTCTCGACCTCCATGATCGCGCAGCGGTAATAGCTCATCAGCTCACGGTAGGGCTGGAAGTATTTCTGGACCCACTGCTGTACCTCACCGTGGGAAAAACGGGAGAGCAGCACCTGTTCAAGATAAGTGCGATCGACAAGCGGACGGATCGGCACTGTCATCAGCTCCTTTGTACTTAGCATTTCTTGTCCCGCACGGAAAAATGCGGGCTTGCAGGAAAAGCATAGCAAAGAAGCGCCGCGCTTTCAATGGGCAGGGTGTAAACTTTTTTGGGTCACGGCGCGAGAAGGGGACGCTCCCCTCGTTAACACCAACTTAACAAAGGAAACTGCCGAAAACTATGGACAAAAGGAGCCGCGTATCCGATTTTCAAACAGTGGCGCGCAAATGTCACAGAAGACAAAATGAAAGAAAACGTCCTTTCCCGATGGAAAGGACGTTCAAAAAGGCGGTATGAAAAAAGAAAAATTGTGTTTACGCGCCGGTCACATGCGCCGTCATCATCTGCCAGAGGATAGAGAGCTGCTGTGTGGAGATGAGCACATAGGCCAGAATGAAGACAAACCAGAGCTTCTGCATGTTCTCCTCTTTTTTGCAGAGGAAATAGCAGTAGGAAAAATACGCCACGGCGTCCACGATCAAAACCGTGAGGAACATGACGAGAAAGCCCTGCTCGCTCTGCTCGGCGGTGCCGGTGTAGAGCGAGAGGAGGGAGTAATATAAAAATGTGGCGGTGAAGGGCCACTTGAGCTTGCGCCAGTCGTGGATGCGGTCTTTCTTGTTCATCGAAGCGCTCCTTTTTGCATTTTTTCCAGTATACCCTGCGGCACGGCAGATTGCAAGGGGGAATGACCTTGCCAAGCGGGCGTGGGGTGTGGTAGACTGCAAAAAAGAGGTGATATACATGCTGGATACGTTGATCCGCGGCGCGAAGATCGTCGACGGCACGGGAAAGGCGGCGTTCACGGCGGACGTCGGCATTTTAGACGGCGTGATCGAAGCGGTCGGAAATTTATCAGGTGCGCAGGCGTTCGAGACCATCGAGGCCGCGAGCCGCGTCCTGACGCCGGGCTTTATCGACATGCACCGCCACGCCGACGCGGCGCTATTTCGCGAAGGCTTTGGCGAGGCGGAGCTCTGCCAGGGCCTCACGACGCTTGTGAACGGCAACTGCGGCATGTCGCTCGCGCCGCTCTCGGGCGCGCACGCGGACGAGTGCGCGAAATACCTCGCGCCCATCACGGGGAACATCCCGCCGGAGCTGCGCTTTGCGTCCATTGACAGCTATTTCAAGGCGGCGCAGGGGCGGGGGCTGTCGCTCTCGTGTGCGGAACTCATCGGCATGGGCACGCTGCGCACGCTTGCCGCGGGCTTCACGACGGGAGATTTGTCACCGCTCGAGCTGCGCGATCTGCACTATCACATGGAAGCGGCGCTGGCCGACGGCGCGTGCGGCGTGTCGCTCGGCCTTGGCTACGCGCCGGAGATCTTTTACTCGACCGATGGGCTCATTCGCGCGCTCGCGCCGCTGCACCGGAGCGGCGTGCCCATCTGTGTCCACATGAGGCAGGAGGGCGACGGCGTGGTCGATGCGCTGCGCGAAATGCTCGAGGTCGCCCGCGCGCTGCAAACGCCGCTGGAGGTCAGTCATCTCAAGGCTATCGGAGGGCGCAACGCGCGAAAGGCCGTGCCGGAAATGCTCTCGCTCATTGAAAAGGCGCGGGAGGACGGGCTTGACGTCATGTGCGACGTGTACCCCTACACTGCGGGCTCGACACAGCTTATCCACGTGCTGCCGCCGGAATTCCAGGAGGGCGGCACGGAGGCGCTGACCAAGCGCCTGCTCGACGATGCTGCGCGAAAGGAAATGCGCGCGCGGATGGAGGCGGGCAGCGACTTTGAGAACATCACGCTGCTCGTCGGCTTTGACAATGTAGTAGCCATCGGCCTCCGGACGGACGAATACCGCCGTTTTGAGGGAAAATCCGTCGCCGAGATCGCGCAGACGCTTCAAAAAGACCCGTTCGATACGCTCTTTGACCTGCTGGCGGCGGAACAGTGCAATACGGGGATGATCGACTACATTTCAGATGAGGAGGACGTGCGGGACATCCTGCGCACGCCGTTCTCGGGCGTCATTTCGGATGCGACGTACCCCAGCGGCGGGCGTGTCCACCCGCGCGTGTACGGCACATTCGCGCGGCTCATTGAAAAATACGTCGTGCAGGAGCGCGTGCTCACGCTCGAGCAGGCTGTGCACAAGGTGACGGGGCATGCGGCGGACCGCTTCGGCTTTGAGAAAAAGGGCATCATCGCGGCGGGCATGGACGCGGACCTTTTACTCTTCTCGCCCGAAAACGTCCGCGAGCACGGTACCTACGCACGGCCCAACGTGCCCGCGACGGGCTTTGACGAGGTATTCGTGCTCGGCGAGCGCGTGATCGAAAACGGCGTGTACCGCGGCGGCAGCAGCGGCGAGATGCTGGGAGCGCGGATGGGATACTGAAATCTTAAAGAAATTTTCAGGTGTATTTTCGCCGCCGTATGATATGCTGGCAGGGACAACAAATTTGCGGAGGCTGGATCAAGTGGAGCACTTTTGGGATACGGTGGATACGATCGGCGAGGGCTTTGGCTTTTCGCTCTTCGGCGCGCGGCATCTGGTGACGCTTGCGCTGTATATCGGCTTTGCCGCGCTGAGCTGCAAGCTCTACAAGGCGGCGGACGAGAAGAAGCGGGCGCAGCTGCGGGGGCTCTTTGCCGTTCTCCTGCTCGCGGACGAGGTGTTCGAACAGATCGGTTTGCAGATCGGCGGGAATTTCAACTGGGACTATCTGCCGCTGCACCTGTGCTCGATCAACATTTTCCTTATCGCGCTGCACGCATGGAAGCCGAGCAGGCTGCTCGACAATTTCCTCTATTTTATCTGTATCCCCGCGGCGACGGCGGCACTGCTGTTCCCGACGTGGACGTTGCTTCCGGCGGCGAACTTCATGTTCTGGCATTCGACGAGCGTGCACATTCTGCTTGCGGCCTATCCCATCATGCTGTTTTCGGGCGGTGATATCCGACCGAGCGTCAGGTACATGGGCAAGTGCTTCTTGCTGCTGCTGGCGATGGCGGTGCCGATTTATTGCGTCAACCTGCTGCTCGATACGAATTTCATGTTTCTGATGTATGCGCCGGACGGCAATCCGCTCGCGTGGTTCCGCGACCATGTCGGCTACCACTGGATCGGCTTCCCCGTGCTGCTCTTGGCGGTGTTCGCGCTGATGGACGTGCCAATCATGCTCAAAAAGCGGAAAGAGGATAAATTGCTCAGCGCGGTAAAATAAAAAAGCGGATAGGTCAAGGAAATATCAAGCCCCATGTTCGCGCTGTCAAGGTGTCGCGCATGGGGCTTTTTGCAGATCGGGGTTCTGTACGCAGTAAAACGGTCAGGTTCTCGTATATAAAAATGTTTTTTCGTTGAGAAATATGGTATACTCGGCTCAACAAATGGTAGTGGCCAGTGTACTCCATGAGGATGGTCGTGGGTTCTCCAAGTCCCTTCAGATAGGTCACGAAAGCTTCCATCTCCGGCTGCGTATGAGCCATTGTGAATGGACTTGCCAGAACTGTACCGTCTGAATCAATTACCGCAACGGTGCTTTTGGCTTTGGATATGTCGATTCCAACTGCGATCATGAAACTCCTCCTTCGTAAATTGAGATACGATTGGTTCCAGCACTTCAAGATTCAATCAGATTAGTCCGTGAAACGGGAGCAGTGATTTGTCCCAACTTGCTGAATCGAATGCAGAATGATGAAGGCTGGCTGACACATTTGTTTGCGGGTGTGGAGTCCCAATCGGAAATTCCGTCAGTCAATCACCTTCATTTTAAAGGAAAAGCGAAGGCTGTAACACCCTCGCTTATATATTACTAATCGGAATTTGACAAAGGGATGTGATTGTATGAAGAGGAAAAGCATAATTGTGATATGTGCTGTATTAGTAATTTCAGGTGTGGCAACAGTCCTTGTATTAACTGGAAATAGAGGAAATGTATCAAATGTTAAACGTGTTGTTGGTTACTCTGCACTCTATGGTGAAAATTCAATCAAGGAAGCATTTGATGTCATAGAGAAAAAATTTGCAAAAGATTTTGAAGGTTGCACACACTTACTGAACTTCGCTATGACGAGGATGTTGAAAACAGATTTGCAGAAGAAATTGAGAAGTATCACAAAGAGAATAACCAAGAACTTATTGTAGTATTATCAACTTTGGATACAGACGAAAAAGGTGGAGATGGTGGATTCAATCCTAATGATACATACGTCAACTGGCAATGGTATTTAGTGAAAACGGCAGAAAAAAAGAGTTGGGAAATAATCAATAGGGGTTACTAATCAATTTCCGGTTTGACGAACTGATAAAATCCCTTTAGAAACTAAAGGGCGCACTTCTATACTCTCCTGTCGGAAGTATCGTGCGTCCTGCGGAGCTTCACTCTCCGTCAGCAGAAGAAAACTGCATGACCGAGAATGTTGCGTTACTTCGTTCCGTCAAGGTGGCTACACCCCCTTGCGCCGCTAAAGCGGCTATCCCCAATGGACTTGCCGTCCGCAAACGGTTTTGACAAACCGTTCGCCGCCAGCAAGTTTGAAAAAGAAAAATCGGAAATTGAGAACAGTTAGATAAATAAGGAATTTATTAAGGAGGATATGGATGAAACTGTTTTTATGTTCGCACTTTTCAAGTGTAGGAAGTTTGATAAAAGAAGAAATTGATAACAAGAAAGTCGCATTTATTCCCACAGCTTCGCTGCGTGAAGGCTATACCGGTTATGTCGGCTCGGCTCGAAAGCTATTCAATAAACTGGGAGCAGCCGTAACTGAAATTGATATTTCAACGGAGGCTTATTTAACGATACAGTCTGTTTTTGAAGATGCGGATGTGATATATTTTACTGGTGGAAATTCTTTCTTCCTTATGGACCAGCTCCGTAAAACGGGAACGGATGAGCTATTGAAGAAGGAATTGGAAAAGGGAAAACTGATGATCGGTGAATCGGCAGGTGCGATTATATGCGCTCCAACTATCCAATATATTGAACAAATGGATGAAAAGCCGGAGGACTACTCACAAGAAGATGATGCAGGGCTTGATTTGATTGATTTCTATGTTCTTCCGCATTATCTTACAGCACCATTTAAGAAAGTTACCGAGAAAATAATGACTGAATTTTCGGATTTGAATCTATCCCCAATTAACAACCGTCAGGGAATTGTAATTGATGGTGAAGGTTCAAAGGTTGTTTGCAAAGACTAATTTGAAAGTTCCAGTTTGTTGAACTTATCGTACCATAACGCAAAAGTGTTTGCAACTGGAACTGCCAACAGAAAATTCTGTGTATTCGCAAGAAAATAGGAATCGTGCGGGGAACTACGCCCACCTGACCTCAGAAAACGGCAAATTAGCCCTTTTGGCAAGCGGCCGTCCGGCGTTTCAGCAGCACGTAAAGCGCGCTGAGGGTAGTGATACCACCCCTCGCCTCGCACACACGGAAAGGCCCTGAGCGCAGAGTGAAAAAACAGCAACATCACCAAGTTGCAAACAGATCACGCAGCCCAGCGGGGCCGCGACGCCTCGGGACAGCGACACGCATAAGCGCATCGCTGTCCCGCAGGCTCTCTGCGTTCTTTGGGAGCACCCTTGACCAAACCCTCAAAGCGGCAAAGTTTGCCGTTCTACCCCCTGGCCACGCAGGGTTTCCGAAACGTGTGGAACGCTCCGAGGGTAGTGATACCACCCCCCCATCCGAAACGCCCCGTGTTTCGCCGTGTGAGCCGTTGTGTGCGATCCTTCTCCGAAAGCCGAGTGTGTACCCGCTTTCGGGAGTGAAAGCAAACGTGGGCCGTTTGTGCGAGAAGTTGAAAAACACGACGAGGGATGGTCTGAGATAGAGCTGTTGCTGATAGTGAGGGGCCACAGAGAACTGGGAAATACATGTATATAAAAGCACGGTGGAATCAATGGTTACAAATGCGGTTATTAGAGAGATTTCACTGGTAACGCAAAGCCCCGCTGTGTCCAGGAAGGGAAGGCCCCTGCTTTGGCGTGTGAGCCGCTGTGTGCGATCTTTCTCCGAAAGCCGAGTGTTTACCCGATTTCAGGAGTGAAAGCAAACGTGGGGCGTTTGTGCGAGAAGTTGAAAATCGGGATGAGAAACGGTTTGGAACAGCGTTGTGGCGGTAACTTTTTGGCGATATTCGTGGGAATGGGTTTGGGCGAAAAACCGAACTTTGCAGGAAGGTTTTTCGAGAGGTGAAGGCCGTTCGATTTTAGCACAAGATAAAGGGCCGCAGTCGCAAGCGCCCACGGCCCGGCCACAAAGCCCCGCAGTGCGGGGCTTTCCGAGGTTTTGAAACCGCAGTCTAAGGTGCACCTTGGCGGGCGTTTTCGCGGTCTTGGGTGAACGTTGGACACGGCAAATGCCTGTGGCAACAGACTTTTCAAGGTGGACATTCCGCAGGCGTTTGAGGAAATCGCAGTTTCCAACCACTCAAAAAAGTGCTTTTTATGCAGCGACGATTCTCGGAGGAAAACGTGTATATTTTGCGCCGCTGTAGTCAATGAAAAGAGACTTCTTGGCCGTCCAAAAAACGCACCGCTGTAATCAAAGAAGCGTCCCCTCCGGCAGCGCAAAAATTGCGCCGCAATAGACAAAGATTAGGGGCGGAAATCACCGCAAGGCAAATGATAACTTTTTGATAACAGTTCCGCTTTTCGGTAGCTTTGTTCCCTTGATTACGGTATTGTTCGTTGTCGAAAAGGAGGCTGATTTTATGCCGAAAAGACGAGCAAACGGCGAGGGCAATATCCGAAAACGCAAGGACGGGCGCTGGGAGGGCCGCTACACAGTCGGTCACGATCCGGAAACCGGCAAAGCCATCATCAAAAATGTCCTCGGCAAAACACAGGCAGAAGTGAAAGAGAAACTGAAAAAAGCCATCGAGGAAAATGTCGGCATCGACTACGGGCGAGCTAAGACCTACACGGTGGGTAGCTGGCTGGAAGTCTGGATGGAAAACTACGCGAAAATCAAGCTGCGCCCGTCCACGTTCAAGACCTCGCAAGGCTTTTTGAAGAAGCACATCAAGCCGTAGATCGGTGGCATCCCGCTGGCAGACCTCACTTCTCTGGACTTGCAGCGATTCTACAAACACCTGCTGGACGGCGGTAGAGTTGACCGCATCGAGGCGAAAAAGAAGCCAAAAGGGTTAGCACCGAAAACCGTGCGGAACATCCACCAGATGATTGGTTCGGCGTAAAACCTCGCCGTGGAACAGCGCCTCGTCACGAAAAATCCCACGCAGGGCTGTGCCTTGCCAAAGGTGGAACACAAAGAAATGAAAACGCTGACCGCCGACCAGCTCAGCGCCTTCTTCCAGGAGGCCAGGGACAGCGGTGTGTACGAGCTCTACTACCTCGACCTCGCCACGGGATTGCGGCGCGGCGAACTGCTGGGTCTAAAGTGGACGGACATAGACCTCGAACACAACGCAGTCAAGGTGCAGCGGGCAATTTCCCGGCAAAACGGCAAGGTGGTCGAGGCCCCACTGAAAACAAAAAACGCCTACCGCACACTACCCCTGTCGGCAGACGCGATAGACGTTCTGATACAACAAAGAAGAAAAACGGGCAACAGCGAATGGGTATTCCCGTCCCCCGCCGGAGGCCCCATGTCGCCGGACAGCGTGTTGCATATGCTCCAGCGGGTGCTGAAACGGGCGGGGCTGCCACGGATACGATTCCACGACCTGCGCCACACTTTCGCGACGATGGCGCTCCAAAACGGCGTGGATGTAAAAACGGTGTCCTCCATGCTGGGCCACTACTCGGCGGGCTTCACGCTGGACACTTATGCCCACGTCACCACCGACGCCCAACTCAAAGCCGCCCAGACCATGGGGAGCATCCTCTCCCATGCGGTATAGACCTTTCCGCTATTCGCTCCCGTTGGGGTCAGCGTTTGGGTCAGAGAAAGGCGGCACACCAAAAATGGCAACTTATGAAAAGCAAAAGTCCTCGAAATCAGACGATTTCGAGGACTTTTGGTACGCCGTGAGGGATTCGAACCCCCGGCCTTCTGGTCCGTAGGTTGTCTCAAGGGCAAATCGGAGCTGTTTCGGCTCCGATTTGTGCTTTTTACCACCGTTCGCTCGGCGGATCTTCCATTGTTTCCGTCCGGCTCTGCCCGCTCCGATTCCATTCTGGGTCAAAACTGGGTCAGACACGGTGCGCCCGCACCCACGCCAACAGCGCCTCGTAGTCCATCGCACCGGAGGCAACAGCAAGACCGACCTCGACGACCTCGTCATTGGCGCAGTCCAGCCGAATACCGTTGACCTCCAGAAAGGTCAGCATCACATACATACCGATGCGCTTATTGCCATCCACGAAGGCATGGTTGGAGATGAGTGTATAGCCCTCGAGCGCCCTTCTCCTCCTTGGTAGGGTAGAATTCCTGTCCGCCAAAACCGGAAAAGACGTTCTCCAACGCGGACTCCAACAGAGCCTCATCCCTGACGCCGATGCTCCCGCCTGTCTCTTCCGCGATGAGCTTGTGAAGCAGCAAGACCTTCTCTTTTGAGAATTTGATCATTTTGCCAACTCCATAAACGCGGGCTTATATTTCTTTAAAATTCTTGCGGCCACAAAGTCGACCTTCTCATCATCTGTCATGTCGATCAAGGGCGAATTGTCCAGATCGACCAGCATATATTTGGGGCGGTTATTTTTGAAAATGACAGCCTGCCCATTTGCTTCGGCGATGCGCGTCACGCGGGAAAAATTCTGATTGGCCTCCGTCACGGAAACGATCGTGTTCGTATCAATGGTCATGGGAACACCTCCTACACCTATTATACACAATAATAGGTGAAAATCAACCTATATTATTGAGCTCAGGTAGCTCTCCGCTGCAAGCAGGCGGATGAGCAGCGGCGAAAACGCGATGATACTGCCCGCGCAGAGGTAGATTGCGTACGGAGGTTTATGCTTCGTTCGTCTCTGAAAAGGCAAAGAAAATGCCTGCTGTCAAGAATGGTTTCAAAGTTGAGATTTTTAATGTCCCGACATCGTGATCGTGGAGATGCAGCCCTATTACTTTGCTTTTCAGCTTTCTGTTTGGAATTGCTTTTCAGCCTTCTGCCTGATATAATAATGGTAGCATAACGCGAGAAGCTTATCGATAGGATCGGGTGTATTTATGTGAACGCCAAGACCTGCTCGGACAAAGAAAGGGTGGGGAGAATGTTATGTCAGAGATAATGTGGCACATCTGCATTTCGAGCATCTACACCTGTGACCGAGTTAGAATGCTTTCTACGATGGGAACGCTTTAATTGCAATTGTGGTCGGAATTCATTGATACTGTTATCTTTTTGAGCTTTGCTTATGGCTGGATACAAATGTTAAGGGAGATATTGATATGGCATTTTTAAATGAAAACGAATGGATACGCCTCAATGAGATCGCATACAATATTTCATTTATCTATACAGTAGAGGAAATGCAGCATGAAATTCTGAACCGATGGCTTCCTTTTTTGATTTCGTATGATAGCGCAATTTTTGCCCGAATCTCTATTGCAGAGAATGGATCCTATCAGTTTCAGGCCCCAGCGGCTTTTCATCTGCCTCAGCAGGCTGTCGATGTCTGGATGCAGGAAAGCCTGAATTCAGATGCTTTTCGTTGGGCGCTGTATACCTGTAAAGGCGGTGCTTTTCGGGAATCTATGGCATCTTCGGATGAACAGGTGAATAGCAGCGGAATCTACCGGAACTTCTATCTGCCCAATCGCTTGGCATATTCCGTCGGCCTTTCCATCTCCTTTCGAGAAGAACCGGTCGGCTTATTGAAATTGTACCGGCAAGCTGATAAGCCTCCGTTTAGCGAACGGGATATGTTTGTATTGGAGCAGTTGTACAAGCACTTTGCATACCGTTTAGTATATGAAGCAAAAAAGGGAGACACCCGCTATTTTTACGCAAAAGGATATCATGAAAAGTTGTGCAGCCAGTACGGCTTGACCAGTCGAGAAGGGGAAATGTTAGATTTGGCCGTACACGGGCTGTCCAATGAAGATATCGCTCAAAAAATGAATATCAGTATCCATACGGTAAAAAAACATTTCCACAGCATATATACCAAAATGAATGTGCGTAACCGGGTACAGATGATCCAGAGTCTTCCTGTATCAACCAACAAGATCGATTTTGATGCGCTATAAATAAAACTCGGGAAAAATGTACCGCCTGCATTGGCTAAACTGCATTATCCTTTGGTAGTATATAAAGATTTGTTGGTCTTACATCAGGACACAGAAGGCTTGTCTAAATAATATACAGACTACATAAAATGGAACTGGCGCTGAATTTTAACGCCGGTTCCATTTTGCTATATTTGGGGTACAAAAGTTAGGGGATGCATATGAAACGAAGCGATATTTGGTGGGCGGTTGCTTATGGGTTGTTGGCTGTGTTTACGGTACTCTTTTGCGTCACAGGAGGCTTTGCCAAGGTCAATATAGCGTATCCTTATCTGGCAGGTTTTGCGCAATTCGCTGTCTATGCTACGGCGGGTGAGTTGCTCTCCGGACGTATGTTGGAGGGAACTTGGCAGATCAACCGGGCGACTTGGTTCAAAAGCCTGAGTTGGGGAATAGGAGGCGTCCTTGTCACGCTGGCCTTTACCGTGTTCAGCCAGGGTACCCGGCAAGCCATGGCAGCAGGTCTTCTTCCGGGATATGGAAATGCTCTGGCACAGGCCTTTTTTACCAGCTTTACCAATAATCTGTTTTTTGCTCCTATTCATTCCGCTCTGATGCGAGTATGTGGAAATTATGCTGAAATCCGCTTTTTGGCGGGGCAGCATATCACTCCACGCCAAGCGGTGGACTCTGTAGATTGGGGAGAATTGATCGATTTTACTCTGTTTAAAACGATTCCTCTCTTTTGGATCCCCGTCAATACCGTGGGATTTCTTCTTCCGCAAGAATATCGTATCGTATTTGCAGCGGTGCTTTCCTTGGCATTTGGAATATTGATGACTGTTCTCAAATTAAGGGAACGGAAGAATCGGAGTAGAAAGGAGTCACCTATATGATTCAAATTTCAGATAACACTCAGCAGATCCAACCCTCCAAGATTCGAAAAATGTTCAATAAGGCGCTGGAGTACGATCATGTAATTAGTTTTACACTGGGAGAGCCGGATTTTACTGCCTCGCCGAACGTAGTGGAGGCTGGGTGCAGGGCCATTCGGGAAGGAAAGACCAAGTATTCAGAAAACGCAGGGCTGCTGGCTCTGCGCCAGGCGATTGCAGAGTATCTCCATCGCACAGAGGGACTCTCTTACGATCCTGCAAGCCAAATTGTGGTGACGCCTGGAGCCATGGGAGCCTTGTTTTTGGCGCTGAAAGTGCTGCTGAATCCTGGGGATGAGGTTATCGTCAACGAACCCTGCTGGACTAATTATATCCAACAGATTCGGATGTGCGGCGGTGTGCCGGTGTCGGTGAAAACCAACGCACAACGGGGATTTGATTTGGATGTATCCGCTATTGCCGAAGCTGTTACCGATAAGACAAAGGCCATTATTCTAAACAGCCCATGCAACCCCACAGGAGCTGTAGCCAGCACTGAAACGCTGCTCCAACTGGCCGAATTGGCCCAGAAGCAGGACTTGGTGATCTTGGCTGATGAGGTGTATAAGCACATCCTCTTTGATGGAAGGACTTATACAAGCTTTGCTGCTCTGCCTGGAATGAAAGAACGGACCCTGGTTATTGACAGCCTTTCCAAAACCTATGCGATGACCGGTTGGCGTATCGGGTATGCTGCCGGACCGGAAAATGTGATCCGGAATATGGTCAAGCTGCAGGAAAATGTCAGTGCTTGTGCGGCCACTCCCTGCCAGGTCGCGGCTATTGAAGCTTTGGAAGGTCCACAAGACCACTTGAAGTATATGGTGGAGCAGTACCGCCTGCGCCGGGACTATGTGATGAGGCGGATATCTGAGATCCCTGGTTTGTCCTGCCATGCTCCGGCTGGGACTTTCTACGCATTTATTGACATCAGTCAACTGGGTATGCCTTGTGAAGAATTTGCCATGAAGCTGCTGGAAGAACGACAGGTGGTAGTGGTACCCGGTACGGCCTTTGGCGAATTTGGCGAGGGATATATCCGTCTGTCCTATGCGACATCCATGCAGTGCCTGGAGCAGGGGATGCAGGAGCTGGAGGAGTTTGTCAGATCCCATGAGACTGAGGGGGACCCCGCATGAGTATGATCAACGGCACCCGCTTATATGATCATTTGACCCGACTTGGGCGAATCGGTTTTGTGCCGAAAGAAGGAACCACACGATTGCCGTATACCCCTGCCTATGACGAAGGACGAATCTATGTTCAACAGTGCATGGAACAGGCAGGACTTCAAACATCCGTCGATTCTGTAGGGAATCTGATCGGTACGCTTCCTGGACAAGGAAAGACCATTTGCATTGGATCCCACATCGATACGGTGCCGGGGGGCGGGATTTACGACGGAACCTATGGTGTGTTGTCCGGAATCGAGTGTGTGCAGCGCCTTAAGGAGTTGGGATATCAAAATCGGCATCCCATCCAGGTGATTGCATTTACCGAGGAGGAGGGCAATGTCATTGGCGGAACTTTTGGAAGTAAGGCATTTACCGGCGGAGAGATTGATGAAGCTATGCGGCCAAATCTGGCCCTCCACGGACTTACAATGGAGCAGGTCGGCGCCTGCCGAAGAGATCTGAACCAATATCAGTGTTACTTGGAGTTACATATTGAGCAGGGCGGGGTATTAGAAGCTGAAAGGATGCAAATAGGCGTGGTTGATGGTATTGTGGGCATCGTGCGCTATCGCATGACGGTTTCCGGCTGTGCCAATCATGCAGGCAGCACACCCATGCATCTGCGGGATGACGCGCTGGTGAAAGCCTGCCGGATCATTACCCAGCTTATGGAACGGACTGAGGCCGCTTCGCCGGATATGGTCTGCACTGTAGGAACCCTTCAGGTGTTCCCAGGAGCGGTCAATGTGATTCCGGGCAAGGTCGAGTTTATTGTGGAACTGCGCAACCCAACGATGGAGCCCATGGATCAGGTCATTGACTCCGTGCTGAAAGAGCACCCGGAGCTGGTAGGCGAAGAATATATTCGCCAGTCGCCTACCCAGTGCAGTTCTAAGCTGATAAAGCTGAGTGAGACACTGTGCCGCAACCGCGGTATCCGTTTTCGCAGAATGTTCAGCGGTGCAGGACACGATCTGATGAATTGGGGAAAAGCGGTTCCCTCCATGCTTCTGTTCATTCCCAGCAAAGACGGGATTAGCCACTCTATCCGAGAATACAGCGCTCCTGAGGACTTGTACCAGGGAGCTGAGCTGCTGATGGAGATGGTTCAGGCTTTGGACCAAGAGGAGGGAAAATTGTGAAGATCAAAATCATCAATCCCAATACGACGCAATCCATGACTGAAAGTATAGAAAATTTAGCACGTCGAGTGGCACGCAGCGACACTCAGGTTTGGGCGGTTACCCCGGCATCCGGGCCGGACAGCATCGAATGTTATGTGGATGAGTATTTGGCTGTTCCGGGGGTCCTGAAAGAAGTGATTCGGGGAGACCGAGAGGAAGGAGCCGATGCATTTATCATCGCCTGCTTTGGTGACCCTGGGCTTCAGGCAGCCAGAGAGGTCACCTCCAAGCCTGTGCTGGGTATCTGTGAGTCGGCCATTGCTGCTGCCAAATTTATAGCGCCGTACTTTTCTATCGTATCGGTGTTGGATCGCTCTCGCAAGGTTACAGAGGATGTGGTGTCCAACTATGGAGCGGAAAAGTTTTGCCGCTCTATCCGATCCACAGGTTTGAGCGTGCTGGAATTTGGCAGGGACCCCAAGAAGGGATTGGAAGCGTTAGCCTATCAGGGAAAGTTAGCCGTGCAGCAGGACGGCGCCGAATGTATTTTGCTGGGGTGCGCTGGTTTCGTGGACTTTGTTGAGGACCTGTCCGCCCAGCTGGGCGTTCCCGTGTTGGATGGGGTAATGCCAGCAGTTAAATTTGCGGAAGCCATGGTGGATATGGGGCTGCGTACCAGCAAGGTGTCTACTTGGGGCTTCCCAGAGCAGAAGAATATCGTAGGCTTTCCCATGTTTACCAAACAAGAATTGATATTTTAGGAGATGACAGTATGCGTACCTTGATTAAAGGAGGCACAATTGTAACTGCAGAACAAGAGTATGTGGGGGATATCCTGGTGGAGGGCGATGTGATCCGCGCAATGGGGACACATTTGGACGAAGCTGCAGATCTTGTGATAGACGCCAAAGGTAAATATGTGTTTCCGGGAGGCGTAGACCAGCACACCCACTTTTCCGCCCTGTGCAATGTCGGCAACCGTGACACCGCCGGATATGAGACGACCGACTCTGCTATTGTAGGCGGCACGACCACCATTGTGGACTTTGCTCCGCAGGATCCGGATCGCGGACTGCTGGATTCCATTGATTATCGAATCAATGTGCGGGCGAAGGATAAGTCTTGTGTGGATTTTGCACTGCATTCCATGGTAACATATATTATGGACAGTATCTTTGATGAGATCGAAGAATTTCCTCGGAGAGGCATTTCCAGCATCAAGATTTTTATGGCCTACAACGGCTCTCCGCTTCATGTAGATGACGGTACTTTCTTCCGTATTCTGGAGAAGAGCCGACAGGTTGGCGCTACGGTATTTGTGCACGCAGAGAATGGAGAGATCCTGAATTTTCTCCGTAGCGAGTGTGTAAAGAAGGGCCAACTGACGCCGCATTACCATTATGTTTCCCGTCCGCCTTTTACTGAGGCGGAGGCGGTGCGCCGGGCTATTTATCTGGCTGGTCAGACCGATACGCCTCTTTATATTGCTCATATGACCTGTCGGGAGGCCATTGCTGAATTACAAAAGGCCAAGGGAACTGGCCAGCGGGTTTCCGGCGAGACTTGCACTCACTATCTGACCACCACTAAGGAAGTTCTGGATAATCCGGATTTCAATGAAGCGGCTAAGTTCGTTTGCTCCCCCGCTTTGCGGGATCGTGAGGACTGCGAGGCTCTTTGGCAGGCATTATCCGACGGACTGCTGACGGCGGTCTCATCCGACCACTGCGGTATAGATGTGGCAGAGCTCAAGCAGGCCGGCAGGAATGATTTTACTCAGATTCCAAACGGTTCCCCCGGTGCCGGCGATCGACTGCATATGGTGTGGACCGAAGGTGTATGCACGGGAAAGCTGACCCGCCAGAAATTTGTAGATGTTATTGCCACTCAGCCGGCAAAAATCAACGGTATCTATCCGAGAAAGGGAACGCTGGCGGTAGGTTCTGACGCAGATGTTGTCATTTTCGATCCCAATTATGAGGGGACCGTTCATCTGGCAGATAACCCTAACGGCGTGGACTACAACCTCTATGAGGGCCGTCGTCAGTCTGGTCGGGTGGAGACGGTTCTGCTGCGAGGCCAGGTTGTGGTGGAGAACGCCAAGTTTGTGGGCCGCTACGGCCAGGGAAAATTCATCCCTGCAAATATGTACGCATCCGGTTACGAAAACCGAAATTAACCAAGTGTGATCCGTAGTTACTCGCGCTGCCAAAACCGGAGATGTTGGGAGCGGTGGGAGGCTGGAAACCGGAGTGAGCAAAACTTTTGGTCTGTTCATGAAAATATACGGTATATAGTATGATCAGTCTCGTTCAAAGCTGATATGCCGTGTCTTGATTTTGCAAGACTTACGTTTTGCGCATCCCTGGACCGAGGAAGTGAGGAGGTGTGATTTGCAGATTCGGATAGGGCCTGTAGTTGCGGAAGCAGAGATTCCATGAAAAAAACCACAGATAATTTATAACAGGAGGCTTGTTATATGGATACTACATATGGAGTGTTGTGTCTCATTCCCCCCATCGTGGCAATCGGATTGGCCCTGTGGACCAAACAGACGATTTTCTCTTTATTCATCGCGGTTTGGTTGGGGTCCACAATGATGAACGGCTTTAACCCTTTGGTTGGTTTTGTCAAAATTATCTCGGACTATATGATCCCCTCTCTCAGCGGAAATGCATCTTTGATTATTTTGGTTACACTCTCCGGCGGTATGATCGCCATGCTCCGTACCACTGGTGCTGCAGAGGCGTTTGCTACCAGGGTGACAAAGGTTATCAATACTGCCAAGAAGGGGCAGATCGTTACTTGCCTAAGCGCCTTCATTTTCAGCTATACGGAACCCTGCCTCATGCTTGGTACTATCATGCGGCCCGTTACTGACATGGTGCGCATCTCTCGGGCAAAATTGGCTTATATCTTGGATTCCATGGGATGCAATTTAGCTGCGCTTTCTCCCATTAGCAGCTATGGTCCCTTTATCACGGGACTGATTGCCGCAGAGCTGTTGGCAAGCGGCGTTGAGGGCAACGCATGGGGCATCTGGCTGAATATGCTTCCGTTCAATCTGTATGGCGTATTTGCCATGGTTTCTGTTTTGGTCGTTGCTGCTTTCGGCTTGAACTTTGGCCCTATGTACAAGGAAGAAAAGCGGGCCAGAGAGACCGGAAAGCTGCTGGACGACGGGGTTCAGCCCTTGGTTCCAGAGGTGAAAAATGAACTGCCCGCAGATTATAAGCTTACTATGTGGAACTTTATTATCCCTATTGTTTGCCTGTTTGGTTCTCTCTTTGCCACCATTTTCTGGTCCGGCGATCTGGTTAACAACGGGTTGGTGGGATGCTTCCGCAATGCCAACATTACACTTGCTATTTGCATCGCCTTTATGGGTGGCGCGCTGGGTGCGGGCATCATGGGTGTAAGCACCAAGCTCTTCAGCGTGACCAAGGCGTTCGATACCTTTGTCAACGGTATGGCCGAACTGATCTCGGTTCCCTTTATTCTGGTGTGCGCATGGTCCTTGGGCTCTATCGTCAAGGGTATGGGGACCAGCGAGTTTCTGATCCATATTGTGGAGCATTACCTGACTCCCGGCATGGTTCCGGCTTTGGTATTCCTGTTTGGCGCACTCATTTCGTTTTCGACCGGTTCCTCTTGGGGCGTGTGGTCTATTATGATGCCCATTGCTTTCCCGATGGCCGTCGCCTTTGATATTTCCATTCCGTTTGTTGTTGGCGCCGTGATTGGCGGTGGCCTGTTCGGCGACCAGTGCTCCCCCATCTCCGATACGACTGTGCTCTCTTCTACCGGTGCTTCCTGCAACCATATCGTCCATGTTATGACGCAGATCCCCTACGGAATTACGGTTGGTATTTCGGCTTTCGTGGGATTCCTTTTTGGCGGACTGACCGGACAGTATGTCTTGAGTATTGCGGTTACTGCTGCTATTCTGACAGTGAGCCTGATTACTCTGACTCAGCTTACCAAACGGCGTTACCCTGAGAAGGTACACTAACTGCTTTGCCGTTGGAATAGGAGACATTTATGAAAAAGATTGATACCATTGTGGTGGCCCCGCATTTCTATACGATGGAGGGAGCCGGCGTGGGCTATCATAGTGATGCCGCTATGGCTGTAGACGGAGGCAAAATCTTGAAAGTGGGCAACCGGCCTGAGATTTTAGCGGAATATACAGCTGAGGAAATGATCACCTTGGATCATCATATGGTGCTGCCTGGTTTTATCGACGGCCATATGCATACTGCATGCAATATTATGCGCGGATTGGCCCAAGACACCAACAGTTGGATGATGTTCGGCCTCCAGCCCTTTGACAACGCGGTTAATGACGAGGAACGGGATGTGGGCAGCCGAGTGGCCATTCTGGAGGCCGTCCGGGCAGGCACTACCACACTGGGCGACTATGAATCCAAAATGGAAAATGTGTGTGCTTTCATCGATAAGGTGGGCGCCAGAGGGAATATTGCACAGACGATTCGAGCGGCTAAACGACGGGTTTATCAACCGGGCGAACTCTATGAGTTTGATGATGCCATGGGAGAGGAAAGCCTGAATCGAAACATTGATCTGTATAATAAATGGAACAACAAGGCAGGGGGACGGATTAAGATCCTGTTTGGCCCGCAAGGCGCTGACTTTGTCAGTCCGGAGATGCTGTTGCGTATCCAAAAGGCGGTCAAGGAGCGGGGTACCAAAATCCATATGCATGTGCAGCAAGGAGATCGAGAGACCTATCAGATCGTCCAGCGCTATGGCAAGCGTCCTACAGCTTTTCTGGATGAGTTGGGCTATCTGGATGAATCTCTTATTGCAGTCCATCTTACTGACTGTACAGATGAGGAAGCTGCCCTTATTGCCAAACGAGGTGCCTCAATGATCGTTAATCCGGGTTCGATCGGCATCATTGATGGCATTGTCTGCCCAAGTGTGGTTTTCCAGCAGGCGGGCGGTGTGGTGGCCTTGGGTTCCGATCAGGCTCCGGGCAACAACTGCCATAATATCATCAATGAGATGAAAAATGTTTGCCTCTTCAACAAGATCAAGTATCAGAATCCGGAAGTTATGCCCGCCTGGAAAGCCCTGCGTATGGCCACCATTGAGGGTGCCCAAGCGATTGGCTTGGGCGATACCGTAGGCTCTCTTGAGCCTGGAAAATGCGCGGACTATATTGCTATAGATCTCAGTTGTCCCTCCATGTTACCGGTGTACACCTACCCAATGCGCAACATGGTACCTAATCTGGTTTACAGTGCCAGGGGATCCGAGGTTTCGCTGGTTGCAGTGGACGGCAAGGTCATAATGCGAGACGGCGCGTTTACCTATGTAGATGAAAAAGAGTACTTAAATGAGATATCTAAGTACCCAGATGACATCGGTCGGCGTGCAGCAGATGAGTTCTTCTCCATTGATGGGACCAATGCTCATTTTATGCGTGAGGATAAGCTGTAAGCGCCTGTTTTGGGGCCTGAGGAAGATCTCCTCAGGCCCTTTTTATCAAGATGGAAAGCTGTATGGCGGTCGGATATTGCGCGGTTGAATGGTCGTAACAATTTCGCGCATAAATCTTGACGGGACCACGGGGATATCACCGCGGTGATAGAAGAAATGAAGAAAACCGCTTCCTACAAATAGCAGGAAGCGGTTTTAACTTAT
>ENA-USUG01000069-USUG01000069.1-human-gut-metagenome-genome-assembly--contig:-NODE-69-length-121937-cov-29.868103_pt1 | contig 121937 bp, 95 predicted proteins | sample MGYA00250059_ERZ773394 | MGnify/ENA primary metagenome ERZ773394 (study PRJEB29103, sample SAMN06111957) | human gut metagenome | biome: human gut; feature: ankylosing spondylitis patient; material... | reverse complement strand
GCTGTAACCTCGCTTCGTTCCGTTACAGCCTATTTCACGGTTTCTTGACTCATTCAAGAGCCTAAGTTAAAAGCAAAGCTGCGTTTTTTGTTTTTCATCAACGCAGTTAGACGAAATGCATAAATCGGTGCAGCCAACCGTATTCAAAAACTTGTCGTCAATAAATTCTCTTTTGATTGTTTCTAAAGAGCGAACCGGCACTGGAGGAAATGAATAGGTAGGGGTCGCTAAGGTGGGTCTAGGAGTAACGAAGTGAGGAACTCCTGAGGTACAACCTCTGCGGCGTCAATCCTCGCGGATGCGACCATATATGCTTTTTCGACGAGCAATCGAAAGATATTAAAAGGAGCTCCTCATGGACAATCATACACAATACTCAGGTTTTGCGGGCGTGGATCTTGCCAAAAAAGTCATGTAGATTCACTTAGTCACCGAAGAAGGAGAAATCACCGACAAATCGGTCAAAAGAGCAGACTTTCTCGATTTCTTCAGAAACCGTGGAAAATGCTTGATCGGGATGGGAGCCTGCGGTTCTTCATAGGACTGGGCTAGAAGGCTTGAGGCCATGGGACATGAAGTGCATTTGATGTCGCCGAAGGCCGTCAAACCATTTGTCTCAGGTCAAAAAAATGACCACAACGATGCAATCGGAATTTATAAGGCAACTTTCAACGGAGTAAGGCGTGTCCCGGTGAAGTCTACAGAGATCCGCGACTTGCAAACGCTCAGAAGAATCCGCTCTCAAGTAACGAAGGATAAGGTCAAGGAAATCAATCACGTTCGAGGTCTTTTGGCCGAATTTGGCATTGTGATGGGAAAGTCTCTGAATGCGTTCAACAAAGATGTTTCCTCTGCCTTAGAAATCTTGAAAGAAAGAGGAGATGTTTCTCCCTTAGTTGCAGATGAGCTCCGGACAACAGTTGAATCTATTAAGACAAAAATAGAAAGGCAAAAGAAATTAGACCGAGAAATCGAACAATTAGCTCGAGGCTGCAAAAATTATGAGAATTTTCTCAAAACTCCCGGTGTTGGTCCATTCACTGCAGCAATGCTCTGTGTGTTGCTTTGTGACCCGAGCATTTTTGCAAACGGCCGCCAATTTGCTGCCTACATCGGACTGGCGCCAAGAAGCCGAGGCTCAGGCGGCAAAAATTATGTCACCGGCATACCGTCGAAATTTAATTGCGACAGCGAATCCAGGACAGTATTTGTTGAGTGTGCTCAGGCGATAGCTCGTTATAAAATCCTGAGATAATACAAATATAACAATCAACCGAGGACTTCAAAAATAGACTATGCGTAATAGATAACGAAAAACATGAAAAACCTCAAAACGAATAAAACTGCTCTTCTCTGCTTAACTGCAGTTTCTTTTTTCTCATTACCATTCATCTGCCCCGTATACGCTTTCGACAACCCCATCGACACCTCGCATAAGACCTATTTCAATTCTCGAAGAGAAAATCCTTGGGATAAGAATTCTGATGTTTCCTGGTGGGCCCAGCCAATCCTCGATCAGGGAAGCACCATGTTTTGCTGGAGCTTTTCAGGTGCATCCGCAGCCGCTGACCAACTTAACAGATCTCTTAGAGACGCAGGAAAATTAACCCAGTCCTCAATGGTCCGTTTCGATCCTTTTTACAATGGATGGTTAAAAACATTCCCTAATCTGGACACCGCTTGGGAATCAAAGATTTTCACAAAACCGGATGTCGTTTTTGACAATCCTTTTGAAACTGCTATCAATCAATTAGGCAGTGAGCTTCCCTTTTTTGTAAGTACGCTTCAATGGGGCCTAAAAAAAATGGAGGGCGTCGATTTCAAATTTGCGCCTGTCGAAACTTCAGATAGTTTTACGACTCTAAAAGAAAGCTTTTATATCATTTCAGGCTTTTTAAACCGCGACAAAGAAACTCAAAAACTTGTAAAAGACAGTCTGGAAAGGTACGGCTCCTTGACTGCCTCACTTCATGTTCCGCAGGACCTAGACTCGCTTTTTAAAATCAGTGATGATGGTTTGATTCTCAATTCAGATGAAAATCTTCCTGTGAATCATCAGATCCTCTTAGTCGGTTGGGATGATGACTTCGAATTCGCTGGAACATCTAAAAAAGGTGCATGGCTCATCCAAAACAGTCGGGGCACGGATTATTCATGCTATTTTTGTCAAAAAGATCAGGGCTACCTATACGTCCCATACGACGATCCGACTCTCTCCGATTTAGGACTCGCTCTACCGGAAACCGATCGGTTTAAATACACTACTCTCGAAACTGCTTCCGGAGGAGCCTTTTCCGATTACTTAACCTTTAATACTCACTTTAGTTTCGTCAACCGACATCGTTCAAGCAGCAATCAATTTCTAAGATCAGTGACTTTTTTCAACCCCGTTGAAGACACTCGATTCAGTATCAGGATTTACAACAGTAATTCTGAGTTAATCGGTGAACAAACCGGCAGATTCGGTCAAGGCGGTTTAGAAAAAGGAATCGGGATGAGGACGATAGAATTAGATCGGCTCGTTCTTCTGCCAAAAGACCAGTCCTATTATGTTGAGGTCAGCTATTTTCTAGAGGATGGTCAAGAAGGAGTGGTCATTACTTCTCAGGTGGATCAGTTCACAGGGTTACTGCCCAGTATGGATTCATGGATCTTGAAAGCGGATATGGGTTATATATCCGAAGAAGGCTCTGCCGTTGAATTATTCACCCGAGGCAAAAACACCATCGAAGCTTTAGGACAGGAGTTTTCCCTTTCTTGGATGGACACCGGACCAAACAGCGATCTTATTATTAATCTCGGATCCGCTAATGAAGCATACAAAGGCGACCTTTTAAACGAATCCAGAACGACGCTATCTAATCTCACATTGGTTTTAAATGAAGGCCTTCTAAATAATTTCGGCGGAACAATCGTAGGAGAAGGTGTCTTCACAAAAAGAGGCCTCGGTATTTTGAACTTTTCCGGTTCAAATTACTCTACGGGAACCACTAGAGTTGAAGAAGGAGTTTTATTTGCAAATGGATATTTTGCATCGGATGTCTCGGTTCTGGCAGCCGGTCGATTGGGCGGCTCAGGAAGGATTAATGGATCGCTAAATAATGGAGGGATCGTCTCTCCGGGAAATAGTATAGGAACATTGACCGTTAATCGTTATGCCCAATCAAAAGATGGTGTGCTTGAGCTTGAGTTCTCTTCTAATTCTTCAGATCATCTCGTTGTCTTGCAAGACGCATCGTTGAAAGGAGAAATAACCTATATTGCTCGCGGATTTCTTCCCACCGGGACTCATACCTTATCGGCTAATCATCTCCCTTCTTTCATAAGTGCGAAAGAGTTAACTGTCGACCCAGATATCCGGATTTCATCTTCTTCCCTACTCGACCACTCCTTAACCGTCAATGTTTCGACTGACGGAATGGGAACGTTTAATGTTTATCGTTCATCGAACGCTTACTCTAAATTCGCACTTAGTCGCGGCGCCAAGAACAGCGCCTTAATATTAGACAAATTAGCTAACGGTCGGTTAGACAAAGACGGAGAAGATTTTTTAGGCCTCATCGATGAGATGCAATCAGCAAAAAGAATTGGTTCTGCTTTAGAAATTTTTAATGCAGACCCTTATTGTGAAGCTTTGGCTGTCTCTGCGTTTCGAGGCCGTCAACTGTCGAATTTATTGTTTTCTCTTACAGAAAACAAACCTAAAAAACAAACCGAAGAGGGTAATACTCTCTTTAACCTCATGGGAGCAGTTTTTGGAGGAAATGCCCGCTTCGGAGGAAAAAATGGATATCGTCCTTCCAAAGATCGTTTAGGCGGTTTTTATTTCGATGTTTCTCACACTTCTCCTAATGAAACCAGCGGCATATCTATCGGGCTATACCAAGCTAAAACTACCTCTTCAGGTCAGCAGCCTTGGAGTGGAAAAACTACAGGAGCTTTTGTTTCCGCTCGAAGTCTGTGGACTTTTGACAGCAAAGAAAGCAAAGCTTTAGAACAGAAAGGGACTTTTGCGCTTATCTCCGGGCGTCTTGGTTACGAACATTCCAATGTCAAACGACCCACATCGTTTGAAGGTTTGTACAGCCCGCATACCGGAAAATTCGATATTACTTCTTGCGCTTTAAGAGGCGCCATAGGATACAAGATGCCTTTGGGTAATGCAGTTTTTACTCCCACCTCTTATTTAGAAAATGCGCTGGGAGTCCGTACTTCCTTTAAAGAGTCCGGCCTCTATCCTCTAGGCTTTAGACACACCCTAATTCACTCTCTTTACAGTGGTCTCGGCGTACGGTTTGAGGCCACCCGTACCTTCCATAACAGTGATTCTTTCCGCTTCGGCGTAGAAGGTTTTTGGGAGCATAGCCTTTTCGACCGACAAAAAGCCAAACTTAGGCTTTTCGGAGGTGAAAGTAACTTACATTACTGTGGTTATTCAAGTAAGGATCTACTCAGATTCAGACTCAATGCCGAGGTGTTGACACATAAGAATCTATCTCTAAATGTCTCCGGAGAAGGTGCCAAATCACCTGATGTGAAAGATTTTTCTCTAAATTTTCAACTTTCTCGATCCTTTTGAATTCTTTTAAATCCAATTTTCGACCTCATTGAAAATTAAGCACTTTCGATGTATCCCTAATACAACTTCATGTTCATTACTCAAGGGGGTTGCTGCAACACTCCATTTTCTGAGTTTTGTTTCAACCCCTCTTCTATTTCTAACCCTTAACTGAACAACCAAATAAAGTAATTATTCTTAAAAAAATGACAGCAACGACACTGAGTCCGCAAACGTTGGAGGGTCATTTTATGCTGTCGCCTAACAATCTCCGGACAAAGACATAAACAATATTTTTATCCTCTTTAGGCTTAGCGGTTAAGAAGGTCCAAAAATACTCTTTTTATATCTAAGAGGAGCTTGGCTCTCCTTCAAATCAATAGAGTTAACTCCGGTAACGGACCTTCCTTTACGTCTACTGATACTTCTTACAAGAAGAAAAAGGATGAGGCAGAAATTGATTAGCCGCTTTGCAATATACCCTGCGGTTTATTCACATGCATCTTTAAAGATGTAGAACATTATTGAGCCTTTATTTGGATAAGCGGTCCTTCTTTTATGAGATGCGGATACAACCTTACCTGAAAGAAACTCTCCGCTGTACAAGTGCAATTCCGTAAAATATGAAGACTTAGCGGAACAATTAAGTTTTCCTTGGTATAAAACACTTTTTACCGCCATTTTTCCTCTGCTGATAAAAGCGCCTTTCTTTGGTAAAGAAACTATCTCAAAAGTGTGAAAAATAAGCCCCCCTACTCTGTAGCAAAGGAGTCTTATCCTCGGATGTTTATCCCCCGCTTTTACGCATTTCCATTCCGGATGTCCTTCCAATCTAAAGACTCCGTTTGTATGGTCAGAAGACTTTGATAGAGCCCAGCCGTAATAATAGGATTGCTCCGCAGCGGAAACAACAGAGCAAGTTAAGAGACCGCTAAGTAGGATTGCAGATAGTCTTAGAAGCATTTTTTCTCTTTGTGTATTCCAATATAGGGTGAATTGGTCGCAATTAAGAATTGCGGTTGTTTTTTTGGTAAGAGCGTTTGAGATGAAGTTTGTTCCTTCTGAAGACAACATGAAGTATTCATAAGCTCTTCTGTGTTTTAATTCGAAAGTAGCAATTTACTGCCCCCTCCTTTTCTTTCAAACAGTGCTGACGTCAAAGCTGCGGCATAGAAAACTTTCTTGTTTTGATCAGACTTTTTTGTTTCTTGGTATTTAGCTGTGGAAGAGACAACGATTATGTTGTTCTTGTTTTCCGCATCAAAAGAAAAAAATAATGACGAGCCGGTGGGTTGATCTTTAAAGTGCGGATGGTATATTTTTGTTCCGTTACACTGGTTCTTGACACTTCGTTTTGCTCCAGATTCAAACTCCCTCCCTGCGCTTTCTTGCAAACTTTTCCCAAGGACGTGAGGTAGGTCTTTTCTGCCATTAATCCTCCGGAGCTGCGAAATTTTAGCCACTTCAGCAAATGGCAGCGGAGATGACAAGCAGCTACGGTTTTCTTTAATTTTTTCCGCTGAAGTGTCTCCCTTGGGAGAAAGGAGAGGAGTATCAAGAACAATCCCAAAATACACAGATCTACAGAACACTAGGAATCGATGGATTTTTAAACAAAAAACTTCACCTAAATCTCTGCACCTATCCTTATCCGCGGCTGCCGTTAGGAAAGAAGTACTCAAGCCCGGAACAAAGGCAAAAAAGAAAAACAAACAGTTTTTATTACTCATTTGTGTTGACCGATTAAGGTAGAAACAAATAAGTAATGCGGCTTTTTAATAAAACGAAACAAAACAAGAAGAGCGATGCTGCGCTCAAGGAGTGTTTCGATTGGAATAGTGATAATAAAGAATCTTTTTCTCCGCTGTAGGCCATTGTTTTTCCTTAAGTTGGAATGTCCCCGGGAGTTGATTGTCGTATTAACTTCTATGTTATCAAAGATGTAAACAAAGAGCCTCTTGGCAACGGTGTTTTAATGGAAAATCCTAACCTTTTCACAGCGTTAAAAAATATTTCTGAGTAATTTCCCCTCCTTCTTTTATCTGTTTTTATTTTCGAAAGGAGCAGGGAAAACAACTCTGAAACATCTATGGCCAGAGGCAGTGAAATTGATCCTAATGATGGACCAACACTACTCATGATTGAATCAAGACGAGTGTGTCCGATTTTCGTAGTGGCCTATGCTAAAAGACAATACTGGCTGCCTGTTTGTCTAAGAATCTGGTCAACACTTCTGATTTTTGTTTTTTAAACAAATCAATTAGTTACTTATTGTTTTTACTGGAGTAAAGGGGCAGATCAAATACAGATACAAAAACCACGATTCTAAAGCTTACCCCTCCACGCGCAAACACCCAGAGAAATCCTTACCGAATGTATTCCCACCTAACTTTCAACATTTACACCATTCGCAAAGAGATCCCCCGAAGCAAAAACAGTTAACGTATCTCTTCCTCCGTTGCCGCAAGAGCTCTTTAAGCCAAAGCGTTACAATCTTTGTATGGACTGAATAAAAAATTAGGCTTAGAACTTTTCAGCTCCAAGCCCCGACCTTCTCAACAAAACCCGAGGAAATTGCTAAGAATCTTTTTGGTCTAATTACTACAATCACTACAACCTTTATCGGCTTCCTTTCGGTTCTTTTCCCGATTCCATTTCAGCCTTGTCCTCTCTCTTGGTTCCTTTCTTTTCTGACTCTCCTCCCACCTTTTGAGCTACGCTCTCTTCCGCACTCATCACCCTTATTACCACCCGTTCCTCTGCTATCGGCTTGGCAAATCGCGCTTCCGTTGATGACCAAGCTTCCGGCTGAATCGTCATCATCAGAAGCACCGCCGCCCACTGCTGCTTCCTGCGCCCTCTCATTTCCTTGCTAGGATTTGTTAACTCTCTAAGTTATTGACTTGTTCGATGCTTTCCGCGGCGAACGTCTCTTCACTTCCGGCATAGGCTCAGCTTCTGCCGCGCCCTCCTGCTGAAACACCACCGATGCGGCCGACACTTCGCTTAAGCGCACCAACAGAACAGGATCATCAAACACAAACACATCCGTATGCGTCGGAGCTGACATCCGGAGCGCGTCTAAAAATCGAGCAAACAGCGGCACCGCTTTGTTATCAGGTGCATTGTTAGCCACCACCAGCGTCTGACCGTTTCTTAAGTTAATTTGTAGTTTTTGCATTCGGGCTCTTCGCGTTGGTTGTTTTGCTTCTGATCATGGATTGGATCGGCGGATGCTTCGGACCTACCAGGCTGTTCATGTACCTTGCCGCTTTGATCTGAGCTGCCGTTTCTCTTAATTTATCTTTCATGCTTTCCTTCGGAGGAAACGGCACATAGCGTTTATCTTCCAGTCTGACAATGTGATATCCCCATTTGCTCTGAAGAGGTTTTCCATAGAGTTCACCCTTCTTCAGCAGCAGAGATACACTGCCTAAATTCGGTATCGCAAAATTATTTACATTCGTAAACGGAAGCTCTCCGCCGTTCTTTGCCGTTGCCTTATCCAGCGACTTCTCTCGGGCGATTTTGCCCATATCTTCGCCCACTCCGATTAAATAGATCAGGTCCTTTGCCTGCTTCTCATCCTTGACCATAATGTGGCGGATTTTCACTTCATTCGTGTTGTAGCGGGACTTTTCCAACCGATACTGCTGTTCGATCTCACTTTCTGTCACCGGATGCTTTGACAAATAGTTCCTCACCAACGCATCCGCGTAAATCTTGGTCCGGCTCTCGGCAAGCTGTCTTTTTACCAGCGGATCGCGCTCAAGCTGCTGCTTCCAAGCCGCCTGACCGATCAGTTTCTCTTTCCTCAAGGTGTCCCGAGCAATTGCTCTGCCTTGCTTTGCGTCCTTAATTCCTCGGCTTTTCAGCAGATTGACAAACTCCTGCTGCTCTTTGTCCGTTATCGTCGGCTCCGTGACGCTTTGGGCCAAAACCGGAAGCGAACACAAAAGCCCGAGGACCGTTATTATCTTTTTCATGGATTACCTTTTCTAAGTGTAGGGATGTTGCTGAGGAGGCACGGCAGAGACTGTCTGCCGTACCTTTCTATCCTCTTTAGGAGTTAGAACTGATAGCCTGCGCTTAACGTACCGCCGACATTGCCGCGGGTGTCAACAGAGGCTGCGCCCTTGAAGACCCACTGACGGTTGTCCGTGGCGTGAGACAGACCTAAAGCGAAACCGCCCTGACCGTGATACGTACCGGCAGAAACACCGACGATGCTCTTACCGGGCATGTAGGCCTGAGGCAGGTTGCCGACAGCCATTGCCATCGCAACACCGGCTCTTAAGTCTTTGTCAACGTCGTTGATTTTGTTTCTCAGGCTGCGGGCCGTGCTGTCAACATACTGTTTGTTGGCGGCATCGCCGGCTGCAATCGGATTGCCGACGTTCTGGATGCGGTTGCCGCCCATATCCACATTGCCCTGCTGTACGCGGATTTCGCCGTAACCGTCCTTAGCGCCGATTGTGATGCCGTTGTCCAAATTGCCGTTGCCCAAGGCTGCCTTGAACTCATCGGTCATCTTGATCTGAACCGTGGCTCCGCCGTCGGCGTTGGCAACGATCGAAGTGGTGACGTACTGGTCGCCGCCCTTGATATCAACCTTCTGATCCTCAAGGTTAACCAGGACAGACTCTCCCTCATCGGCACCGAAGCTGATACCGTCTTTCGTCGTTGCCACACTGAAGGTTTCTCCGCCGGCTCTGGTTCCGTCACCTTCGGCTGCAGGAGTCGTATAAGTCAGACGGCCGCTGTCTTTGCTGTAAGTCAGGGCTGCTCCGTCCGTAAATTGGATTGTCGGCGCCTGGATCGCAGTTGTCGCTACAATTTCATTGGCGGTAAGCTTCCCGGACAGTTCCATATCCTGTGCGGTAATCGTTGTTGCCTGGAGAGTTCCGGTTGTAACGCTGTTGGCTGTCAGGCTGTTCACATTCGCATCCTGAGCCATATCGAGTTTAACCGTGACGTTTCCGTCGTTGTCTCCTTCAACACTTGCCAAAATATTGGAGCTTCCGACAAAGTTAAGCTTACCGCCCATGCCTAAAGAGGCTTCATTATTGCTCGTCGCCGGAGTGTCGCCTCCGACATCGCCGGTACCGTCGCCGATTCCGCCCTCATCATTGGCTGCCTGAATCGGAGATGACGGCTGTTCCGGATTCGGAGTAACCGGATCTTCCGGCTGGGGCGGCTGAGCATTCGGGGTCGTAATAGTCAAAAGGCCGTTTTTCTCAAGGTTTTCTAACTTGGTCACTGTCTCTTGAATCTTGTCCCAACTGTCGCCGCTCATACTGTCAAGAGTATTCTGCAAGCCCGTAACTTTCTCATCCAAGGCACTGAAATTAGTTTGAGTAGCGTAGTTAGCAGAAGCGTCAGCCGATTTCAAATAATCTCCTAAACTATCTTGCGTAGCATATGTATTTTGAGCATCGCTCTTTGCAAGATAAGCCTGCGCTACCTCTGTTTTGTAGCTGTTCAGGTCGTTTTTCAGTGCGTAGCTGTTCAAACTTGTTTTTGCAGCGTATGTACCGTCACCTTCGGCTTTCAACGCCTTTAACTGAGCCACGTTGACTGCATCCGTATCAGCAGACCCTGCGGCTACGCCAGTAATCTGGCGACTGACGGTGTCACTGCCTACAGAAACAGCTCCGCGTGTAGATACCCAAGCTAAATCTGTACTATCTCCTGGCGCTAGATAAGCATTTTTCACACCGGCTTCGCGAACCGCTTCTGACATTGCCCCAATTGCAATACCAGAGCCTGCTTGAACCGTTGCATGATTTCCTATTGCCACTCCGTCTCCGGATTTGGCGTAGACAGTTGAAGCATTTCCAAGTGCTACACTTCCGCTTGCCATATCGAATACTTCGGAATCACCCTCTCCGCTGACATAACCCGCCTTTGAGGAAGCTCCGATTGCGACTGCATTGAAACCTTTGGCGTGACTTCCTATCCCAATTGCAAGAGCACCATACTCTTCTTCGAGACCACTATGCACAGGATCGCCAACTGCTGCTATTGACTGAGAAGAAAAAACAGTTAGTAATGCCATTGACATCAAAGTTGCTATTGATGTCTTTCTAAAATTTTTATTCATGAGTTTTACTCCTAGGATTTAAAACACAGTCCAAGAAGCAGAGTTCACTTACAGCTCTGAATTCTGTCTCCCGGACCATCACAAAGCGCTGAATGAAAACTGCCCATTCAGCTCTTCAACGAGGTTGAAGATTCAAAAATTCAGAACTTGTTTTTTAGATGCGGATACGGCCGCGCAATGCTCTCGACAAGCCGCTCCGTTAATGAAAGGAATTTATTGACCGAACCGAAGATCAAAACAACTGACAGCAGTAGTCCTTGCTCGGTCACTGCAACGGCACAATCCCTTAGAGATTTCTTCGGTTGATTTTGACACGTTTGCTTTTTCTCTTTTAAAGCAAAACCGACATCATTCTTTTTGATATTTGTTCTGCTATCTAAGCAGATTGACTCACCCCAATGGGGGGGGGGTAAGTGGTTTTTTCGTTTCTCATGTTTATTCCCCCAGTTGCGTGTATCTTACCTTCTTATTTCTCGTTTCGACAACTTAAAGTTATTAGTGTTTTCCCCTCTTCTCCTTTCTTTATCACATTCTTTTTAATCCCATTTTCAATAGAATTCAGCTAGTTATATTTAATTAAATGTGATCTCTAAATTTTCTTTGTATGATTTTTACAACAGCCTTTTCTATGATTTTGTTTCGATGCTTAGAGAAAACAACCGAATTTCAATCGAAGGAAAAAACTCTTTGGGGTGTTTTAATTTTTCTCTTATTTTTTATTTAATCAAATTAACAAAGGTCGTTCGTGAATTGGTGTCAACAAACTAAGATTAAAGTGTTAAAGGAATCTAAGCAACTTATTTGTCGCTCTAAAAAGAAAGAAAAATTACTTATGGAGAGATGATCTTGCAAACATTTAGCAAAACTTAAGATTTCAGAGAACCTCCCTCCATTGTTGCCATCTTTTAAATTTCTTAAATTAAGATCGGCCGTTATATTGACGTCTATTCAAATGGTTAACGCTAAAGTTTTATTCAATTTCTCCAAGGAACACACTCACTAGTTTTTCTCTTTATCTCCAACAGTAACACGCTCTATCACAACGAAAAGCAGACAACATCATTGGAGACTACAGATTGCTTATCTATCTTTGTACACAACTGATTATTTGACGAATTATCTTCTTAACGCCTGCAAATCTGAAGCTCAATGCTGGATTCGCAACTAATCCCGAAGTAATCATTTAGATATTCATTCCAACGTTCACTTTCATTAAAGGTACAGGAATTGCGAGGACTGTTCCTGCTTATCTCTTAACTTATCCTAAACCATAAATGCCCTGCCTTTTAACCTTTCTGATCCATTCCGGAAATGCTTTAATGGTCTTATCTTTGACTCACAGCTCTGTTAGGAAGACATGAAAGAGCCTGTGATAAATAGAGTGCAAACAAAACCAGTACGATTTAATCTTCAGGTGAGAATTAATTGTTTCATTTGAATTAATAGAACATGAATTTTCAACGATACTCGCCGTCTCTAGTTAATTTATTAACATTGTTCCTCATTCAATCTCAGCACCACTAATACAACTTAACTTTATGTTTTTACAGAATTAAATTAGAAGTTTGTACATATACATAACAACAATACAAGTAACTCATTGCAAGAAATGTATTTATAAGTAAAGTCGAAGCGTAGAACTGTTTCTATTCCTCCCCTCCTTAACCTTCCAAGAACCTCACGGTTTTTAATTATCCAAATGACCAAAAATCCTACTAAAAACTACAAGTTATGTGCTAAAGGGCCACATAGACCGCTTAAACCAACCTCTGTAGAGTTACGCCTCAACAAGGAACACTTCTGAGGTTCTTCGAAAAAGAACCGAAGAAAAACTCCAGAAAATCAATAGATGATCTGTGGTCCGTTTTTTGTTCTGATTCTCTCTTTTTAATAATGGTTAATAGAAAGAATCAGCAATTGAGCGAAAGCTCAAAAAACAAGACAGAGGGTAATGCTGGTTGAGACCGGCGCCAAATTCAGAAGGTAAAACTTTTAAATTTGAACTCACGGCCGTTTGTAAAAGGTCAATTAAAAGACCTAAACAGACGGATCGGAAAATTGTCTGGAAACAGGATGAACTTTTCAGGCTCTCATCCGATCAATTCCAAAGCATCTTTGAGGTTCCACAAAGACTCTTCGAAGTGCTTGAGAAGAGCTTGCTCCTCTTAAGAGCTGCTTAACAGCTGACCTCACCGTATTGAACGTCCTGCTCCGGACGGAGGAAAGCTGGTGAACTTCTCCTCGCGGTAGAAGTTTTAACGAGCAATTTTGATTTCGGATCTTGCTTCCCGAGATCAACACTTCGAGACGGCGTTTGCCGTGCTGAGGAAAAAATCGACCTTGTGTCGAAATTGCGCTGATCGCTTCCTGGTAAGGAGACAAGAAGCGCAGAGGAAAATTTAGAGAGACCGAAGACGGATGCTTCCGGGATTTAATCCCGGCGCGGCAGAAAATCAGTAAAGGAGAACGTGGTTAAGAGGATGTGTATTGCCCATCTGAATCTCCTCCCTCACCTTTAATGATCGACTGCACGGTTTGGTGACAAGCGTCTTTCTGAGGCGGTTCTTTTAGGTTGGATTTGTTTAAGGCGAATTTCTAAACCTTTCCTGCATCAGGGTAACGTGTACCAAACTGCGGGAAAGACGATGAAAGAGATTTCATCTCGGTTCGAGGTCTTGCCTGTCGATGAAAGTCGATTGACCGAAGCCGTGAGGCCGAGCCTTCGCTTCAAATTCAGACTTGAGAAAACGTTTCAGACGTCTAAGGGTTCTTGCTCCGTGAGCATTCTCTCTTAATGTTCCGGGTCGGCCAGCCCCGCGAGGGCCGGCTAAAGGCCGAATCTTTTTTCAACTGCTAACCATCGGGGTTAGAAATTTTTGTTAAGTGTCTTTTGAAATGGTTGGGACAACATTTGTGTTGTAATGGTAAAACACTACTTTATTGGTAGTAAAGCTAATTGAACTAAAATGGAAATTAGTTAAACAGTAATGAATCTATTTGCACTATTAGTTAAACGATTTGCGCTTGTAGTGTTAGTTTTATTACCAAATTGGTAATGTACGTTAAACCATATTAGCCCATGGCTAATTAGTTGTAACCCTTTCATGTTTATTTTTAGTATTGTTTGCAACAATCAAAAAACAGAATTAAAGCATTAAGGAGGGAGTTTTTTTACTCTTAATCTGAATTAATGCAGTTTTTAGTCACGTAACAAAAGTTTCTGCCTAAAGTTAGTCATAACTATCCCCTGGCTTCTTTTATAGGGTGATCATTAATACGTCCTTGAGACAATCCTTTCACTCTATTCAGGAGATGAGCTATGAAGAAATCCGTATGTCAAATCTTTAACAAAAACTGTCTTGAAACGGGGTTGAAACCTGATATCCCCACAATCAACGCTGCAGCGCTGGAGTACGTTAAACGCTTTCCCCTCTTTAATGTTCCTGCCGTTGCTTTTTCGGACAACGATTTTGATGAGACCATTGCCGCCTACCTTCCCTATCCCATCGTGAAGATAGTACCGCTGGGTAGAACACCCGTTGAATCCAAGAAAGTATTTCCGTCGATCACGGATTGCATCCGTCTTCTTAAAGCTTATGCCCAAGGCGAACAAAAGCTCTACACCGAATTGGAAGACCGTTTCATGAAACCTTCCAAGGTCGCTTCTCGTCAGCAGTTCATGGAGATTGTCATCGCTTGGGCTTTCATCTTCTTCTACTTAAAGATCAGAAGAGATCATCGTTATTTCACAGCCCTTTCTTTCCTGCTCTCTTCCCATACGCTCTTGAGTTATGTGAATCGCTTTGAATTCATCCTGCAGGACAAGGACGCTACTCCGGAAGAAGCAGAAGAAATGCAGTCTCGCCGTATCTGGAGAACTTTGTCTGTTTTGAAGGATCCTATCCTTCTTAATTCTCACTTGAATCAATTTCTCGGTGACCTTGCTCCTCACGTTCACAAGGAAGAGTTTCCGATGGTCGCCCTTGAGCTCATCCCTGAGCTTTACGATTCTGCCGGTGAACATAAAGAGAAGATTGACAGCTACATGAACGGAGCCTTGGACGACTTTGCTAAGCAGTATGCTGCTGAGTCCGGAGTCAGTCTCTCTAATCCTTCTTCTGCGGTCTTAAATAAAAACCGTGGTATCAGCAAAGGAAGAGCGAGCGGATATGGAATGGATATCCCTATTGGCATCTCCAACAAAGACTTTATCTACGCTTTTGTCGACGTTGTCAGCTTGATGTCCTTTGTGGTTAAACGTCGTTTTGGTTTGAAGAATAAGGTAAGTGCTTTGTTTGTCCTTTACACACTCCAGCATCTGCCTTTCTTTAATCTTCAAACAGACTTCCGCAACATCAAGACTTCCAAGCTCTGGCCGGTTTTGATGCACAAAGACGGTCAAACGTCGGTCACCGCCGCTCCTGGGCCGCTTGTTCACTTTTCTACAGCTTCCTTGGTTGGCCACGGACCCTTTGATTATCAAGGCTGGGCATCCAAAGGCTGTCCAAAGAATCTCGCTCCTTTTAATACACCTAAAGGTTTTCAGAAAGATGCTCGTAAAAGTCTCCGTCAGTTAAACCAGTGCTGCAATTCTTTCCTTAAGTCCTTCCTTCATTATCAACATAACAATGGCTAAACCTTCCATGCCCCTCGCCGATTGCCTGAGGCCTTTTAACCAATCTGACCGCCATAAGGTTCAGCCATTGATCAATGAGCTGAGACAAGCGGTCGGAGACGACCATCTGCTGGGAATACAAACCGAGCTTTTTGATGTATTAGTAAAGATCGTCGGTAATTTTCCTTTGAGCTCCGGTTCAGGTTACTTTTGGCCAGGAAGCTACATCGATTTCTCTTTAAAGTTAAGCTGCATTGCGCTTAATCTTCTGCGTCAGCGCATCCAGTTCTTCACGATGCCGCTGGCACAGAAAGAGTTTGAGACTCAGCTTTTAAAACTCTTGGTTCTGACCATCTGTTTCTTCCTCAACTTACGCATTACGGCCATGACGTTCTGTGTGGCTGCAGAGAACGGAGATGAGTTTCGGTTTGAAGTGCCTTATGAAGATTGGTTCAAGGAACACGAGGGGCAGGAACTTAAGCTGTACCACAATGTCGATCCGGATCCTGAGGCTGCAGCCGGCAACATCAATCGTCTCGTCCTTAAATATCTTCCGGAATCTCTCCAAAAGCGCTTTGCAAAGAGCTTTAAGCGAGGATACCTTGCGCTGTTATCTAAATTTATCCGCGGAGACGTCGGAAGTATTGTGAAGGATGAATTCATCCTCATCTTAATTTCTCAAGCAGAATCCATCCTCAGAGAGCAGATGACGATTGAATTTGTCAGACAAGGAGAAGAGCCGCCTCACTATATTCCTTCAATCCTGAGCTGGGCAATTTGCGCCCTGCTCGCAAACGAACTTTCTCCGGAAGCAGCGCTTAGGAAGTCCGATGCGATAGGGAATAAAGAACCTCTTCAAATCGTTGCACGTGCGATCACGTGCAAGGACGGAGAAATCTATGCCGTAATCGAATATTTCTTTCCTCTCTTAACGGCCAAGCTTCAAGAACTCTTTCCTCGCCAGACATGGCGAGAGAAAGAGGTTCTCAGAATGTGCTGTCAGTGCGGAATCTTTGACTTGAAAGAAGGCGCAACTTTTGAAGAAGTCACAAACCGCATTGAAATTTACAAGAAATGCGGAAAAGAAGTCGTCTCAACTCCCGTACAGGGTCTCCGCTTTAATAATTTCCTTCTTTATGTAGCGAATGACAGCTATTTCGGGAGAACCGTCCAATCTCTCCAAGCTAAACATTCCGTCAATGCTAATGATAAGAAACTGAAAGAGCTCGGTCTTTACAGGCCGGTTGCCAAATGGCAATGGGAAGACAAGAAACTGATGATGGAACGTTTGAAACCCTACTTTGAAGAGGTACTAGCACCAAAAACAGATGAGGATAGGGAAAGAAGGGAATTTTTCGCACAAATGATGGAAAGGGCCCGGAAGCGCTGGAAAGAAAAAGAACGAGCACTTAAAGAAGCCGAAGAAGCAAAAGTCCCTCCGGCAATTCTCGCTCAGCGTAAAGCCGATTTAGAACATGCTTTGAGAGCATTCGAAGAAGCGAAAGAAAAATTTGATTGCGAATTCAACGTAAAGAAGAAACAAGCCAAAAACAAAAAGGCGAAGTCCAAGGAAGCTGCTGACAAAGCCGCTTCTGAAGAAGCGCCTGCTGAAATCCATAAAACTGAAGAACCTGCAAAAGAAATGTCTAACACAAACTTAATCGTCGTCCAAAAGTCCAAAGAACCTTCTGTTCCGACGATCCAAACCTCGCACGCCATTAAAGCCTCGTGCAAACTCGTCTTTAATGCTCTTTGTCAAGACACGAGCAGATTCTTCAGAGGTGTTGGGGAATGCTTTTCTGTCCACAGTTGGCTGGCCAAACGCGGATATCGACTGGTAAAAATCGATTCTGAAGAACCCTCTCCTTCTAATGCTCCAAAGAAACCTGAAGTTAAACAGATTACTTGTGAGTCTAAGAAGGCCGCTGCCAATGAAGAAAACTCTTCTGTAATCGTCAATCCGGCCCCTGAAGCTTCCGTTACCGAAGTACAAACTCCAACTGTCCAAGACACACAAGCCGAAACTGCAGCCCTTGAGCCTTTTGCAGAAAAGTCTTCCGAAGAAAACAAAACTGCAGCTTCTGAAAACCAAGTTCCCGTTCCCGCCGAGAAAGTTGATCAAACATCGACAGAAGAATCTACGAAGATAAGCAGAGAAGTCGCCAATCCCGAGCTTCAGCAGCAGTTAGTCCAACGACTTAATCAGTCTGAAGAAAAATCTTCTATCCATCCGGAAAAACTTGCCGACATGGAAATGGATGCTGAAATCAAGAGACTGGCTTCTTTGAATAATAAGGATAAATCCGACAGCTTGTCGGATAAGAAGACTTCTCAAGATGGCAAGGCGAATTCCAAAGAAAATGCAACAGTTAATACCTGGGCTCAATTCGTAGCTCAGCAAACCAAGCCATCCTCCTCTAATGCTCAAAGCAAGTCTGACAAACCCTCCGATGCTAAGAATCCGTCAGTCGACGCCGCATCCGAAACGTCTTCTGCTTCCGATGCAGAAAAGCCTAAAGCTAAACGCGGCCGTAAAAAGAAAGCGGATACCCAAACCGCTAATGCTCCTGAGAACGCTGTCGCCGCTACTCATACCAAACAAGCCGCAAGCCAAAAGGCCTCAAGCGAAGTAAAACCTGCCTCTGCTGCAAAACCTAAAGCAAATACAGCAGCGTCCGGTCAGTCGAAATCAAACGCAGCACCTTCTGACCAGAATCCGCCGAAGGCAAAGCGGGGTCGTAAGCCAAAAGCCCTTCAGTCTGCTAATGCTCAGGCATCAAACGATGCCGCGAAACAAAAAGAAGTTTCTGTTGTCCAGACCATCAAGGCCAACAATACTGCAAAGACGGCTAAATCAGCTGCTCAACCAAAAGCCTCAGTCAAACCGGCAGCAAAAACAGCTAAAGCCACGACTCAAACTAAAGGGGAAGTTAAACCGGTACCTAAAGCTCTTGCAAGGACGCCTTCTTCAGGTAAGTCTTCGGCTAAGGCAATACAAGCAGCTTTAACCGCTTAACCGTCCTTCCCTTAATTCTCAAAGCATTCCAAATCGACCGCTTTTACGCTCGATTAGGGGAGTTTTGTACCTTACGAATACCTATTGAAGCTTTTTACTATGACCACACTTCATTTACCTTCGCGAGACAAGGTCATCTTGAGCCGTACGAAAACCAGGAAGAAATTCGACGAGTTGCCGGACTGGGACAAAATGATGCTTTCCCGCGCAGCCATGAGAGCCCTCTTCATGGACAATCCGGATGTCGTCCTCACGATTGACAAGTTGAAAGTTATCTCCCGCGATCATAAACATCCCCAAAATCGTAAAGATCCCTACGGCAGGAAAATCTGGTATCTCCCTAATCGTTACCTCAGACCGGAATACGAATACACCCTAAAGCCTAAGGAAAAGCCGACTTGGGAGGAAATGGCTAAGGAGTATAAGTCGAAGAGGATCAAATCTTCCAGATCAGTGACCTCCGCACAGAAGGAAAACAGAAAGATCCAGCTCTGCCATCGACATTTCTACGTGGATGAATACATGGAGCTCATGGCCACAAAAGCCAAAAAAGAGCGCCTTAAGCGTATGCAGACTCGTGAGCCTTACAAGTACACCAGAAAGATCGTCTTAAAGCTCAGTAAATCAGACATGCGCTCAAGAGAGCGCGAGGTCTTAAAGAAGATGAGTCAGACTTACACCGCCCACGAAATCATTACTTATCAGAAATGGTACGAGTGGAGAGAAAAGGCCCGAAAGCTTCTTCCCTTAAAGGCCGAATACTTCAACCAGTGTCTGAGACGTTATCGGAACAAGGCGTTAAGCCGCGGAGAAAAGTTTTCTAAAGTCCGTCCGCTTAAACCTTGTCTCGATCTCAACCACGAAGTCTATTACCGCTCCAAGCGAGACAAATACATTCCGCTCGAAGTCTTTAACCATACTTTTAATCCTTTTCCTAATGTTCACCATCCGAGAAGATACTGCTATCCGGAGGCGCCGAAGCCATCCGTACAGACGATCCCATGAGTTGGCTGCAGTGTTTCCGTGGTTTGCATCGTCGATCTATCTGACATTTCTGGGTTTACAAAACATCCTTCCCTTAAATCTCAGTATCGCTTTGCTTTCGCTGACTCTGGGAATGGGTCTCTACCGCTTGTCTAACGGACTGCATATTCTGAGAGCCAGAAGTCTGCTTTCAGGCAGACGAATGGAGCTCATGAAGTTTTCCAGAGCGTTAAAAGACTTTGACGATAAATCGGTCTGTATCGGATACGGATTTACGTGGCTGCCGGAACACACGCAAAAGCTCCATGACTTATCTCGCCTCAATATCTCAACCTTAATGCTCCCGACTTTTATGCATCGTCTCTTTAATCGTCACGACAAGACTCAGCTGCCGGAAGAAATCGGCATGCCGTATCTTCACGGACTGGATGCTTCCGAGAAGACATTGCGCCGAGCCCTCAAAAACTTTGAGGGCGGGCTGCTCATTGTCGGAACGACCCAGGCCGGTAAAGGCGTGATGCTGAACTTCATCATGACGCAGGCCATTATGAGAGGCGACGCGGTTATCTTCATCGACCCTAAAGGTTCCGACCGAATGTACAAGGCGTTTTGCCGTGCCTGCAAGAAAGCCGGCCGCGGCAAGCCGCTGCGTTTCCATCCCGGAAACCGCTCCAAAACAGATGGCATTCGTTTTGATGTGACGGCAGTATTCAGCACCGGCGCCCAGATCGCTACCCGTGTGATGTCGGTCGTTCCCGGGGAAGACAACGTCTTCAAACAGTTTGCCTGGTCTTGTATCAAGACCTTTGCAGACGCCATGATTGAACTCGGAGAAAAGCCTTCCTTGAAGACCTTGTCTCAGAACATCAACAAAGGCATTGAAGATCTCCTTCGAGCCTTAATCCTCCAAGCGGTAAAGCAGCATGCTCAATCCGATTGGAGAGAACAATCAGAATCCTTCCTGCCCGCTAGTAGAGAAAACTGCACCGACGCAATAAACGAACTTAATGTTCTGGTGTCTTGGTACGAGAACGTACTGCCTTCCTATCTACATACGATGGTTGTCGGCGAATGCTTAAAGATCTTCCATCACTCCAAAGAGCATTATTCCAAAATTACTGCAACACTCATGCCGATCTTTGCGATGTTGACAAGCGGCCCTCTGGAAGAATCCCTCTCTCCTGATCCGTCTGACGCTTCCGATAAGCGTCCCATCTGGGATATGGAGTCTCTTGTTAAATGTAAAGGCGTCCTTTATGTCAATCTCGACTCCTTGTCCGACAACATGATTGCCTCTGCCGTCGGTTCCATGCTCTTATCCGACTTAACGGCTTACGCCGGTAAGCGGTACAACTTGGGACTAAACGATGTTCGTATTTCGCTCTATGTCGACGAAGCATCCAACGTGATCAACCAGCCTTTAATTGAACTGCTTAATAAAGGCGCCGAAGGCGGTGTTTACACAACGATTGCGATTCAGACGGTGCCTGACTTAGCACATCGTTTGGGATCGGTCCATGCCGCACGCATGGTGCTCGGCAACTGCAACAACTTAATCGCTCTTCGCTGTAAAGATCGAGAGACCCAGGATTTCGTTACGGAGACTTTCGGTAAAACGTATATCCACAATGTCGACACCACCTTGTCGACCCATGCGGATACGCATATCGGCTTACCTTCCTTTAAAGGCGGAGCTTCGCACAAACGGACGGCAGTACGCGAAGAGATTATTCCTTCAGAATATCTCGGCAAGCTCCCGAACGCTCAGTTTTTTGCTTCTTTGGGCGGCGGCCATCTGATGAAAGGCCGCGTTCCTGTGATCATTGACGACGAGGAAAACTAAGATGCTCTCCCGACTCTTAATCCTCTTAATGATCCTTATCTTGAGTTCCGTCATTTGGTGGCCCGGATTAAATGACGCCTCGTCTTTTGAGAACTTGTCTGAACTTCATCTCAAAGACACGAGTCAAAAGATCGGTTCCATGTTTGAGTCTCTGACGCCTGTCGTGGAAAGCGTCAGCTATAAAGTCACCGGCGCCTTTAATGCTTTGCTCGGAGACTCGTACCTTCCTTCAACAGAAGTTGACGGGCATAAGGATGCGCCGGCAAAAGAATTCTTTACGCGCCTATGGTCTTCGCCCTACTTCGTCTCGATGCGGGCCATGCTGGAGATGTCCTGTGTTCGAGCCATATTGGCGATCGGATGGTTTGCGTTTTTGTCTCCGATCCTTATTGCCGTGGTCATTGATGCATGGGTCGTCAGACGCCTGAAGTATGAGAGTTTTGCGGTGCACCACCCGACGCTTTACCAAGCAGCCTTGTCTTCTCCGACTGTCCTTTTAATTTGTGCCTTTGCCGTGATGCTGATGCCTTGGTTCATTCCGGCGTGGATTGCTGCGCTCTTTTACGTGGCCTTCCTTATGTCCATCCACTTAATCGTCTCTAACTTCCACCGATTCGGATAACTTATGAAACGTCTTCTCCTTTTAATGCTCTTTTCGTTTGCAGGAACTTGTGTTTCTGCTGCGGAAGACTGCTTTGACCGAATCGCACGCGATAAAGGTCTGGATGCCGACTTGCTTCGTGCCATTGCGTTTGTGGAATCTTCCGGCAATCCGTCTGCTGTCGGACGCAACGCTTCGAGCGAAGACTACGGGCTCATGCAGATCAATTCCGGGTGGCTGAAGCGCTTTAAGACATCGAAATCAGAGCTCTTGAATGATGCCTGCTTTAACGTTCAGGTCGGTGCAGAGATTTTGGCGGACAACTTTACGCGCGCCGCGCATCCTTGGGATGCTGTCGGCGCCTACAACGCTGCCTGCACTCGTCTTAAAGGTCAGGACTGCATCGATGCCCGACAAAAGTATGCCTGGAAAGTGTATCGAGCCTACATAGGGATGTCTGACGCTAAACGGCAAAAGCTCAGAGACGTCACTTCTTAATTCTCTCTTTATCAAAAGTTTTTTGTAACGCCTTCCGCGTCGCTTTTTTGACAAAGGCCGCGGCTGCGGAGGGATTTTTTGTCCTTAATCGACCTTTGTCTTCTCTTTTACTTAACTTTTAGGAGTTTTTAATGACTTTATCTACCGCCGCAAACAGAACTTTTGCTTTTGTTCCTGCTCTGCTTTCTGTCTCTGTTTTTGTTCTGAGCGCTGTCTGTCCGGACGCCGCTTGGGCCGGAACTTCGACCGGCGGCCAGGAACACTTTGCAGATCTTTATGCGATGTTGAAAGCTTGGAGTACCGGCACGCTCGGTAAATCCATCGCCTTAATGTTCCTGCTTGTCGGTCTCGGTGTCGGTGTCATCCGCGGCTCCATCATGGGTGCCGTAGGCTGCGTTGCCGCTTCCATGGCTTTGTTCATCGGTCCTCAGATCATTGAACAGATCTTCACGGCCCTGATCTAACTCTTTTGAGTTCGGTTGCCCGAAGCCCTTTCGGGCTTCCGATCTCACCAGGAATCAATCATGGAATCCTTTAATCCTCACGAATACGTCCCGCGCCGTTTGGATGCGCCGGCAAAGTTTCTGCTTTGGGACTTTGACTTGGTGGCGTCCGGCATTGCCGGGCTCGCCTTCGGCATCATCGTTAATTCTCTTCTGATGGGTGCGATCGCTTCGTATGCCGCGATCTGGGCTTACAGCCGACTCAAACAGAAGCGTCATCCCGGATACGGACTTCATTACCTCTACTGGCAGTTTCCTTTTAGAACCTTTAAGCGCACTCCGCCATCGAGCCGCCGCTTTTTTGTCGGATAACCGAATATGAACGTTAAAGAATATACGACTGAGATTTCTGCTCGTCTTGCGTTGCGCTCTTTCTTTATCTATGCCTTTGCCGCCTCTCTCATTGTCAATGTCATTCTCGCCATCGGCTTAATCGTCCTTGATAAAAAAGACCGTGTAGTTGTGCTGCCGGCAGAAATCACGAAGTCTTTCTGGCTGGATGCCGACGGCGTCTCTCCGGAGTACTTAGAGCAGATGGGGCTTTTTGCGCTGCAGCTTGCTCTTAATAATTCTCCAGAGACCTTTGAGCACAACCAAAGAAAGCTGCTTCAGTACGTCTCACCTGAGCAACGCGGTGCCACAGAAGTCTTCTTAACCGCTCAAGGACGCCGCATGAAAAGCGCCAACGCTTCGGTTCATATGCTGCCTGAAGCGGTGGAGACAAGAGCCTCCGCCATGCAGGTTTCTGTTCGCGGCAACGTTCGCCAGTTCATCGGAGACAAACTCACTTCCATGCAGAAGAAGTGCTGGATCGTAAAGTTTACCTACAGAAACTCTCGTCTTTGGTTAGAAACGATGCAGGAAGCCGACTGCAAACGACCGTTTGAACCGATGAAGCCCACCGGAGAAATCTAATGACCCTTCCTAATCGTCTTCTCATTCTCAGCATATTTCTTTGCCAGTCCGTGGTTGGCTTCAGCGCCTCTCTTAATGCTAAAGAGATGCCCAAAGAGTCGGCTTCGTCTGAAGCCCAGTCCTCTGTACATGCTGCGGTCGCTTATAAACAGCCTAACCGTGTTGTTGTGTTAAACAGCAAGATTGTCCGAGCGGTTTATGACAACAATCTGATCCAGGCCGATAAAGATCCGACCACCGGTGCTTTGTATGTCGTTCCGCTGACCAAAGAAACCACAGGAATGTTTGTGGTCACTGAATCCGGTCAGACACACAGCATTACGCTCTCTCCTAAAGAGCGTTTGACCGCTCAGACCGTCACTTTGAAAGAATCCGGAACCTTCTCTTCTTTTGATGATCCGTCCGTGCCGTCTGAACTTTCCAGTCTTCCCTATGAAGAGCGAATCCAGACTGCGCTAAAACTTATCCCGCAATTGCGGGACTCCGAGGGCGAAGTGCTCGGAGGCACGCTTGCCGGCGTCTATCTCCACGCTCAGCCTGTCAGGGCTTGGAATGTCTTAGGGCTGAGACTTGAACGCTATCGCATCCTGAATCGTACAAAACACAAACAGACGGTTCGTGAACCGGAGTTTTGGAGAAACGGTGTCTTGGCCGTTGCTACGGAAGCTTCTGATCTTGCGCCCGGTGCATCTGCAGATCTTTGGTTAGTGAGGTCCGCAAGATGAGCGTTAAGAGTTATTTTGAAAGTGAGCGAAGAAAGAAACAAATCACCTGGACGCTAATTATCTTAGGCGCACTTTTTGCCGGGGCCATGCTTTCTTCTTACTACTCTGATAACAAAAAGCCGGCTGCAGCCCCTCAGATCACAAGCACTACACAAATCTCGATGGTTCCGTCTAAAGCGGACTATGAACAGCATCAGGCGATCTACAACGATCGCTTACTGAACTTAGAAAGAGAGTCCAAAGAAGCAAAGCAGAGAGAAGCCAAACTTCAAAGCGATAAGAAACGCTTGGAAGATCGTATTGCGCTCTTAGAAAAGAACGCTCCTAAGGCTAATCGTCCTACCGAGACCGCTCCGTCGGAAGACGGCTGGCCGCCTTCCGAGATTCTCGGAAAACAGCCGATCAGCAAGAAGACAGGCTTTACAAGCGGCAATCAGCCTCAAGGCAGATATTCTCGCCAGCAACCCGATGCCTCGGCTTCTTCTCCGGCGCCGCGTCTTGTCATCAACAATTTCGGCTCTGCTCCTAATCCTTCTAATGTTCTCGGATCACTCCCGATTAAGGCAAAACCTGAGACGTTGTCTTATCTGCCGAGCGGCACCTTTGCTAAAGCTCGTCTCTTGAACGGCGCGACTGCGCCGACCCGAGGACAAGGCTCCGGCAATCCGGTTCCGGTGCTCTTAGAGCTGACCGATTCTGCCGTCATGCCTAACCTTTACCGCTCCGGCATTAAACGCTGCTTTGTGACCGCGAATGCGACCGGTGAATTAGCCAGCGAACGTGTATTGATTCGTCTTGACCGCTTGTCTTGTATTGATGAAAACGGCGGAGCCGTAGATAAGAAGATCCAAGGTTATGTTTCCGGAGAAGACGGCAAAACCGGTCTTCGTGCCCGCTTAGTCACCAAGAGCGGACAAGCCATCGCTAATGCTCTGTTTACAGGAACTTTGGCCGGTCTCGGCAAAGCGGTATCGCTTGCGTCTGAAAACCAAACGACTTCTATTACCGGGACGGTTTCTACTACGGTCACCAACCCTTGGAAAGCGGGATTCGGAGAAGGCGCCACACACGCCATGGATCGCATCACCGACTACTACCTAAAGCTTGCCAGCGACATGTTCCCGGTCCTTGAAGTGGATTCCGGACGCAATGTCGAGATTGTGATCTCAAACGGCATATCGATTGAACGAAACACTAAACCTTAATTTACTGCCATGTTTAAACCTTCCTCCCTTTTAACTGTCCTTGTCTCTGTGGGTCTGGCCGCACCGATTTCGAGTTTTGCTTCCGGTGCGTGCGTCAATCCTGACTTTAGGGCTCAGAAAGTTTCTGCCGTTAAAACTTCGGCACCGCAGAAGGCAGCCGCCTCTGAAACTCCGGCCTCTAAAGAATCTAATGCGCCATCTGTTCCTTTAATCGCCGGACAAGCCGATGAATTGAAGATCGCAGCGGATAACTTCAAGACTCGTTATCCCAAGACTAAAGTTCTTGCGTATCGTCTGACTCCGCTGGCAGGAATTTTCGAAGCGACCGTCGGCAAAGAAGTCATCTACTTTGATAAAACTGCAAGGTTTGTGTTTTCCGGTCGTCTCTTAGATATGGATCGAGGAGAAGACTTAACCGATAAACGTCTTAAAGATCTGAGAAGAATCGCTTTTGATTCTTTACCGCTGGATAAAGCGGTAAAGACTGTTTACGGCAACGGTAAAAGAAAGCTTGCTGTCTTTACCGATGTGGACTGTCCGTTCTCTCGCAAACTCGGAACCACACTTGAATCCCTCAAAGACGTGACGGTCTATACGTTCCTCTTTCCACTGGAGTCCATCCATCCGGAAGCTCGCGTAAAGTCTGATGCGGTCTGGTGCGCTAAAGATCCTTCTAAAGCGCTTGCCTCTGCCTTAAAGGGCAAACCAGTGCTCAAGGCGATTGCCGACAATCCGGTTTGTCCTTCTCCTGTAAACGATGTTCTTACTCTAGCCAAACAGCACGGTATCGGCGGAACCCCAACACTGATCAATGAAGCTGGAGACCGTACGGCCGGCGCCCTTCCGCTCGACAAACTTGAGGCGTTTATCAACGCTCCTTTGCAGGGAAACTAAATGAAACGACTCTCTTTAATCGTCTCTGCAGTTTCTGCAACCTTGATGCTTTCCGGATGCGGATCCTTGACGGGGTTTTCTAATGCGAATACAGATTTTGCCTGTGCCGATCTATCCGGCGGTCCGTCCTGCAGAAACATCTCTCAAGTCTATGAAGAAAACAATCCGACAACGCCTGTCCTATTAGCCGCTTCTGAGGAAGAAGACTTTGTCCAGCCGTTTTTTGAACCAAATCAAACTAAGGGCAAAGAGAAAGTAACGACCGTCTCGACAGAAGTTTCTGTTGAGCAAGTGCAAACGGGCGCCGTTGAACGGACCTCCGACTTTGTCACGATTGTTCCGGCGCGCCCCTGGAGGAAGCCTGAAACTGTTCTTCGCGTTTGGCTCGCACCCTTCCACGATAAGTTGGGCGACCTGCATGACCAGCGGTATCTCTATGTCCGTTTAGAGAACGGCGGCTGGACAACCGACAGTGTCAATGAACTTGTCTCGTCTTCCCGCTTGTCTAAACCCGTTTATCCGTTGTCTTCCGACCAGCCTCAGGATCCCAACGAAGCCAAAAAAGAAAAGCTCAAGCAGCTTCCCGCTTTCGGCTTTACCGGCAAACCCTAAATCCTCCTTCTTTTAATCGTCCTTTTCTTTCCCATGAAGCTCAAAAACTTCCTGTCTTCTGCGGCCTCTCTGTTTGCCTTTCAAGACTTAAAACCGAACTTTAAGGCGCACCCAGGTGCTACTCCGACACGCCGCAAAGCGCCTTTACGCATTGACCGCTTCGCCGACGAACTGCCCTACGCCCAGTTTGAAGAAAGCGACAAGCTCTGTGTCATTGCCGCACCCGACGGACCGTTTGAAGGATTGGGTTTTGTCATTGAAGTGACACCCCAAACGGGAACGTCCTTAAATATGGCAAAAAGCCTTGAGCACATGATCGGATCAATCCTTCCGGACGGAACCGGGGTTCAGGTGAGTCTTTTCGGATCTCCGTTTATCGAACCTCTTGTCGAACTTGTCCGAAGCCAAACCCTTCGTCCGACACCGGAAGACACGCCGGCACGCGCCGAGCAAAAGGATTTGCTGTCCGCCATGACACAAGCCAAGGCAAAGTTTCTCTCTCGCTCTGCCACTCAGGCGCCTCATCCGGCGCTCCCGATTCTCGGAAGAAACCTTCGCTGCTGGATTTCCGTTGTCATCCCTACTAAAGATCCTTTTGCGTCAGAAGCTCGAGACAATGCGCTCTTAGTTCGCAAAGTTATGGTGTCGACCTTGAACCAATGGCATTTCGCGCCCTTTGTTTGGGATGAGCGGATTTTGGTTCACACCCTATCCCTCATTCTTAATCCTCAGCTTTTTGTGAACGGTGCATGGTCGTTTTCCGAAGTCGATACTGCCCGAGAACCTCGAGCCCAAATGGTCTCTCACGACACCACCATTTCGGTAGAAGAAGATGGGATTATCTTCCGCTCTGCTCATCATCCTTTAATCATCAAAGCAGTGAGCCTTTCACCGCACGGCTATCCGCAAAGCTTCTCATTAGACAAGATGGCTCGGGCTGCTGGAGATGTGGAAGGTTCTTTAGGCTTCTCTAGTCCGTTCCTCATTACGACTTATCTCTCTAAAACGTCTTATGAAAAAGGCAAAAGCTACGCTCAGCTTAAAAGCGCTCGAGCAGAACAAATGTCTGCTACGGAAATTGCCCGCTTTATTCCGACGCTCCAAGAGGAAGCCAGAGATTGGAGAGCAGCTGTGCAGTCTTTTGAGCATGGTGAAGGCTTAGTCCAGCTCTCGCACCAAGTCATGATCTTCCCGCCGACCGAGAACGTCACCCATGAAGTTCAAACGGCAATCGGGATCTTCAAGAAGATGTCGATTGAGCTCATGCAGGATCACTTAATGCATCTTCAAGGCTTAATGGTCTCTTTACCAATGACCGGAGGTCCGCTGCTGGCCCATGACGTCAAGCTTGCCAAACGTTCATCAACGAAGACGAGCGCCAACGCCGCCAATACAATGCCGTTGCTCGGAGACTGGAAAGGTTCAGGCACGCGTGCCGGCCATCTGCTGCCGACGCCGATCCTTTCGTTGTTCTCGCGCAGAGGTCAGATCACGCACATTGATCCTTTTGCTAATCCTCATGGCAACTACAACGGCATCGTGACGGGATCCTCCGGATCCGGTAAATCCGTCATGCTGAACTCTCTGGCCCTCGGAACACTTTGCTCCAACGGTCGTGTGTGGGTCATCGATATCGGCCGAAGCTACGAAAAACTCTGCCACTGCGTCAACGGCCAATGGATTGAACTCTCGGACACGCCCCGTGCGGACGGCAAGATCGATTGTCTTAATCCTCTTTCTGTCACCAAGAACATCGAAGCCGATATGGACTTAGTCCTTCCGCTGATTGCTCAGATGGCTTCTTCCAATGAACAGCTCGATGACTTAATGCTCTCGCATCTTCAAATTCATATCCGTCACATTTGGTATGAAGCTAAAGCCTTGAACAAGGTTCCGACGATTACCGACTTGACGCGATCTCTGCTTCATAACGGACGATTGGGCGGCGCTCATCCCAGACTTAATGATCCTGAATGGGAAGCCTATTACGCTTCTTTAACCACAGAAGAACAAAAAGCGCTGGATGATCCGCGGCTCGTCGACCTCGGCGTCAAACTCATGCCTTATGCACAAGGCGGAGCTTATGCCTCTTTCTTCGAAGGCGAAGCCAATATCGACTTTGACAATCACTTCATCGTACTTGAGTTGGAACAGCTCAATACCAAGAAATCGCTTCAAGCCGTTGTCTTAATGCTCCTGATGTATCTCATCGACGTCGAAATGCGTCGAGGAGAACGTTCTCAGCCCAAACTTGTCATCATCGATGAAGCCTGGGACTTAATGGTCCGAGGCCATTCTTCTAAGTTTATTGAGGCCGGCTACCGCCGTGCCCGTAAATTAAACGGCGCTTTCTTTACCGGTACGCAAGGACCGGGAGACTATTGGAAAAGTTCTGCTGCTAAAGCAGCGTTAGACAACGCCGACTGCAAGTTCATCATGAAGCTCAAAGAATCCGTCTTGAGTGAATGCGAAAAAGAATCCCAGCTCGGCTTAGACGACTATGAATTCCAGCAGCTCCGTTCTCTTAAAGGTCTGAGGGATGTTTATTCCGAAGTGTTGGTCAAGATCGGCGATGCGCCGACTTCTGTGAATCGTCTGATTCTCGATCCGTTTTCTCTGTTGGTCATGAGTACGCATCCGAAGGACATCAGCGATATCAATCGCTTCCGCAAGGAAGGACTGTCGATGAGAAAAGCCATCGAAGCGGTTCTTTTAGAACGCGGTCAAGGCGAGTTCATTCCTTAATTGTCTTTCCCTTTAATTCTCAGACCTCTCCAAGAGTTCAATTCCATTTCCTTTTAATCCTATGAAAATCTCCTTCCTCTCCGTCACCATCGCCGTATCTATCGGTCTAGGGCTTGGTTACGGCGCTTATCAAGCCAAAAACCGAGTTGCCGACTTTCTGGATCGTCCCCGCTTTGCCGTTGTCAATCTCAATTCTGTCGTTAAAGCCAATGAAGTCCGCGTCGTCTCTCAAGGCAAACGCGGAGAAGAAATCATGGCAGAAGCGGAACGCTTCGCTAAGCGGCTCAAAGAAGAACTAGCTCTGATAGAGAACGAATGTGACTGCGTTCTTCTTGTTTCTTCAGCTGTCATTTCTAACGCAAAGCTACCTGATTACACCGCACACCTTTCCGCCAAACTCGGCCTTTCTGCTGAACAGCAAAGCAATCAGCTTCAGCAGATCGAGGCTCGATTAAACAGCGGAGTCAAACGATGAGCCTCATGAAAGCCCACCCGAGAGTCTTTTGGCATCGTCTAAAAGATCATATTCGCCGCTTCGGATGGATTTGGCTAGCTGTCTTCTTAATCCTCAGCCTCGTTAACCATCGCTGGCATCTGGCTTTAAACCGCTCTCACTCTCTGCCGTTCAAGCTCTTTGCGATTGAACGAGGACAAAAGGAGATCAAAGTCGGAGATTACGTGGCTTTTGAACCTAAGCCTTCAGCTGTCGGAGGTTACCGTCTGACCTTTATCAAGGAAGTGGTCTGTGGTCCCGGCCAAACGCTGACTCGTGAGAACCGTACGTTCTATTGCGACGGCAAAGAACTCACCACCGCTAAAGAACGCGCTCTGAACGGCAATCCTTTAGAAGCCACTCAGCCTCAGGTTTTAGGGGAAGACCAATACTTTGTGCTCGGAACGCACAAAAATTCTTATGACAGCCGTTATGAAGCTTTCGGCTTGATCGACCGCTGCCGCTTCAGCGGCAAAGCTCATCCTCTCTTTTAATGGCCGAAGATTGTCATGAAACTAACCCGTGTCATTCTTTCAACTTGCGCTGTCGCCTCTTCCATCGTCTGCATTTCCGCCTACAGTGTTGCCTCGAGCGAACCTTCGGTGAACTTTACCGTTGCCAAACCCTGCTCTCAGGAGAGCGCACCTAAACCGAAAATGGAAATCCTCGAACCGCTCGGTCCGCTGCACGCTATTGCTGAACCCGACATTCTCGAAGCCTTTAAATCTCGTGTCGGTGCCATGAAAGCGTCCGGTGAATACGATCGCCGTTTCAACCAAAACAAAGATCGTATTGCTAGAGAACTGGAACACCCGACACCGGTTGCAGGATTGAAGAAAGCCACGGAAATACGGGTTTGGGAATTGTCTGCTTCCGTCCCGGAAACCCTACCCGAATCTCTTCTTCGCCAGGCTCAGTCCGTCCCCATGCCGCATCTGTCTCGTTCATTACTGTTTATTGACGGAACGGACTTTGAGTCTCTTAAAGCCGCTCAAAAACTCTATCAATCACAAAAGGACATGCGGGTGGTTCTGGTGAACGGTGCTCCGGCAGAAGTTTCAGAAAAGCTCAATCGCCGTGTGTTTTTTGACCAAGGCGGTGCGCTCGTTCGCGTCTTCGAGATTAAAGCCGTTCCTGCTCTTCTCTTTAATGGCCCTGAAGGTCCGAGCGGCGCTGAGTTTGCGCCAGACCAATTGTCCGAACTCCTTTCTTTGATGCCTAACCCATGAAACGCTCTCTTCTAATGCTCCTTTTATCTTTCTGTGTTGCGGCTTCCGCTTCTGCCGGAAACTGCAAAGGCCGAATCATCAATCCGATCACGGATGTCTGCTGGAGCTGTGTTTTTCCGATCAAGCTCGGTGGCGTCACACTTTCCTCCGGTAAGAATGCCGATCCGGAAACCGATGCCAATCGTCTTTGTCTTTGTGCTTCCGGCGCCAATATCACCGTCGGTCTTAACATGTCCTTCTGGGAACCTTTGAGAACCGCCGAGGTGGTTCGCACGCCCTATTGTTTTCCTTCGCTCGGCGGCATGGAATTAAACGTCGGCATCCGAGCCCCGGCTCATGGACGAACACCCAATAAATCAACTTCCGCTCAGCGCTCTTCCTTTTATCAAGTACATTGGTACTTCACGCCTTGGCTTTTTATCCTTGAAGTGCTTCTCGATACCAAATGTCTGGAGCAATCCGCATGGGATTTAGCTTACATGACGGAACTTGATCCGCTTTGGGATGATTCGGTCACCACGTTCTTCTTAAATCCGGATGCTTCGCTTTTTGCCAATCCGGCCGCGGCTGCCGCTTGCGCTGCCGATTGCGTGGGCGCCACCTCTTCGCTGCCGGTATCTGAACTTTATTGGTGCGCCGGCTGCCACGGCGGAATCTTTCCTTTAACCGGCTGGGTCGGCTCTCACGTTCACTTTCCGCAAGCCTCTGCTCTGCTCGTCGCGCGTTTCACGATGAAGCTCCATCGCTCCGGTCTTCAGTGGGCGGCTTACGGAGAAAAAGGTCAATGCGGTCCATACCTCGAACCGATCATGGATAAGCAGGTTTATCGAACTCAGATGATGTATCCGTCTCGCACTACCGGTAAGCGAGACGGGCGATGCTGTTATCCGATGGGTGCTTCGACTTCGCTTTGGCATTCCGGCAAAACCTGGGCTTCCGGCGGAGAAGATGCCGCTTATCTCATTTATCGCAAACGGGACTGCTGCCAGGGCGCAGGAATCCAGCCGAGTTGATTTTGAATTAAACAGATCTTTTCAAAAGTTCATTTTGAAATGCTCATACCAATTCAAAACTGTCTTTGAAAAGTGCTTACTTTTTCAAACCCTAATGCTCTATCCAATCGAACACAAACAAAATTTTTTGAATTAATCATACTTATTCAAAATTCCAGTTATGAATAAATCATACTTTTTCAAATTTCTCTTGGCTGCCTCACTGGCTTGCCCGCTTGTCGGATCAGCTTCCTCTGAGCCTTGGACCATCGAAGATGTCCTCGAAGCCTCTTCCGAACTCTCTCGGCAGATGCGAGATCCGGAGGCCGCACCGCAAAAGTCTCTGCCGCAGGCCTTTGTCTTGGTATCGTTTTCTATGCCCGAGGTTTCTTTAGAACGTTTAGCCCGTGATGCCAAAGACGCCGGGATCCCGTTGGTTTTCCGCGGTGTCCCGGAAACTAAACCATCCTCTGACTCTAAACTGCCGCTCCTTAATCCTCAGTCACTGGCTGCCTTTCAGCCTTTAATCGAATCCGGCGCCGATGTTCAGCTCAATCCTGAACTCTTTTCCGAATTCAATGTCCGTCAGGTTCCCGCTTTAATCATCAGAGAAGAAAGCTCCGCTTCCTCGGACGGGTGCATCCAAAGCCCTAAAGCCGTCATTGTTCCCGGAGACGTGACCTTGGGATACGCCTTAGACCGTCTAACCGATCGCAAAGACTCGATCGGAGACGCCGCCCGCGCGCTTCGCACCAAACTTGGGAACCGACCGTAATGCTTAGCACCCTTCCTCGCGCTTTAATCAGCTCCGCCCTTTTAATGCTCTTGAGCTCCTCGGCCGTCGCTTACGACAAACAGTCCGCGATGGACGCCGCCAAAGAAGAAGCAGCTAGGCTGTCGATCAAAGACATCCTCACCGAGAGCTCAGCTTCCGGCACGGTTCCTGAGTATGGCTCAGACGTTTCCGAACTCAAAGATCTGTTTGCTAAAGGTCAAGGCAATCTTCTGACGCCCGGCAGCTCAAAAGCCGACGGATGTTTGTCGCAAACTTCTATGGACTGCAGAGCCGTCCAGGTGATTTACGACACACATTCAAGACCCGATTGGGAAGAATCCGATTTCGACAACATCTTGGCCGATCGTGATCATCTCTTAAACAAGCTTCCCGATCTTCCGCCTAATGGTCAGGAAATCTGCGAAACCATTACCACCACTCGTCCGCCCCAGACCGACTTTTCCGTCTGCGAAGAAACCACGGTCGGAAGCTCCACTCAGTCCTGCTTTGAAGGCTGGACAGAAAAGCTCGACGTCTCAACATTATTTGAATGTATTGCTCGAACCGGTAAGAAACTTACCGTCGAGTGCCTCGCCGACTACAACGAAACTTCACAGGACTACACGTGTCTTCATACACCGCCCCAAACTTGCCACGTCGGAGAAAAAGTCCAAATCCACAGCACCTATCAATACCGCTGTAAAACTCAGCAGTTTGAACAAAACACTTATCGATGCAATCGATACTTGGAAGTGGTCGGCTACTCGGGCTGCGAAATCGGCAAATTCTTTGAAGCTGCTTCCGAGACCTCGTCCTCTTTAGGCAAAGACACCTGCAACGGCGGAGACGTCATTGAACTCAAGTACCAGTGTTCTAATGACCTTATCCCAAAACTTCGGATAGAAACCAACGTTAAAAATTCCGCTAACTTCGGTTTTGATATACAGGCGGAGGACTTTCAAAGCGAACATTTCTTCTCTAACTGTAAAGGCGTCTGGACGGGACAAACTCGCTGTACCGGCGTGAACTGTACGGTAGAAATCAAGATGGATATCTACACACGGCCGGGCAAATGGGATTATTCAGGGTCGATCTCCAAGCGTTTTTCGTTCCAGAAAAACGTCAACGACATCTCTTTAGACAAATGGCGCACGACTTGCGTGGGCATTGACGGCAAAGTCGTGGAGTACCAATCATGATCCGTCTTCCTTTAATCGTCCTCTTGTCCTCCCTGACGGTGATTTGTTCTGCGGCTGTACGTGCCGCCTGCACGGACGGCCCCGAAGTCTGTGTCGATGGTCCCGGCTCTAAATTTATTAATGGCGTTGAAGTTTGGCGGGAATGCTGGAATTATCAAACCACGCGTCAATGTACTTCAAGCTCAACCGTCGATTATTGTTCCGGCCTAAACCAAACGCCGGGCTGCCATCAGACAAAATCAGAGTGTCTCAGTTACAGCCTAACCGGAACCTGTATGTCTTGGAACAGCACCTATGTCTGTTCCGAAGAAGCGAAAGATACAGAAAACATCGAAATCCTCGATAGTTCTCATACGATCATCTCCGGATCGGACACAACAGCTTGTTCAAGTTTCTTAGACAATCCTGACTGCTATATCGCAGAAGAAAAGTGTGTTGAAGGTCCTGAAACAAGAATCATCGACGGCGTCGCTGTTTATAAAGAATGCTGGAGAAAAGAACTCGCTTTTGCCTGCGCCGCTCCCGGCGCCTCCAACAGCTGCCAAATCCTCGCATCTAAAGGCTGTACACCGGTAGGAGAAAAAGTCTGCGAACGCGTAGGTGCCGACGGCACATGTGCGCAGTATTCGCAGAAGTTCCACTGCGTCAATACCGATCCGATTGAAGGCGATGACATCACGCCCGAAGGCACACCGGCAAAACCCGGCTTCGATCTTCTCGCCTGCAAAACCGCGACAGAAGGTATGACTTGCAAAGCCTCAGGTTATTCCTGCATGCAGACAAACGATAAAGGCGAATGCATCCAGCGTAAATATATTTATATCTGCACTAAATCTCTGAACGAAAACGCTTGCGAAGCCTTAGAAAAACTCCCCGAATGCGAAATCCGTAAATCAACTTGTATTGAACGCGACGGCCCGAAGTGTCTCGCTTATAAAAAAGAAATCTTCTGCAAAGGCGACTCCGAAATCTCCGCACCCGGCGTCGACATCATTGATTCAAACATTGTCATCGGCTCGATTGAACCCTCGGACACCTGTCTTCCTCTTAAAGATAATCCGGCCTGCACAGTACTTCGAACCGAATGCGTTGAAGGCCCGGCAGAAAAGATTATCAACGGCGTCCCCGTCTATAAAGACTGCTGGAAGTATGAACACACTTATGTCTGCAGCGCCGGAACCGGCGGCTCAGGAGAGACGAAAAATGACTGCGGAAAGTTCGAGGCTGATAAAGACTGCGTCAAAGTTTCTTCCGAGTGCATTGCTGTCAATGATGTCGGCAAATGCCTGACCACCGCCCACACTTATCGCTGTCAGGAAAAGGAAGGCTCCGTTGTCACAGAAACTATTTGCCGTCCCGCCGAATGCTTGGACGGCATCTGCGAGGGCTCCGGCGACCCGGCCGATTCTGACTTCTCTAAAGTGATCACAATGCTTGAGACGGCGCGCCAAGGCGCCCTTTACGGCGACTACGACAACGGCCGCTTCTTTAACGGGGAAGTCGACGAATGCTCCAAGAAAGTCTTAGGCTTCTCGTGCTGCGACACCAAAGTCAAAGCCGGAACGGCTAATTCGTCTGCTTTTGGCAAAGCGATGAGCTTTGCCGGAGACGTGACGGTAGAAACCGTCAAATACATCGGAAGCCCCTACGTTTATGACGTCTTGTCGGCTTCTGACGCCACCTCCGGCATCTTGAATATGCTCTACGGCGATGCAACGAGCGGTATCTACAATCCGTCGCTCTCTTTCTATGGTTTCGGAATGACGCTTCAAGGGGGCCAAATGTATTTCACCTTTGACCCCACCTCTTTCGCCATGTCCGTTGCCGTCCAAATCGCATTGGACTATCTGCAGTGCGAACCTAAAGAGCAAACCTTAATGCTCAAGAAAGGCCAGAAACTCTGCCACTATGTCGGAACCTACTGCTCTAAGAAAGTGGTCACCTGCGTCGAAAGAAAAGAAAGCTACTGCTGTTACAACTCGCCGCTTGCCCGCATCCTCCAGGAGCAGGGCCGTCCTCAGTTGGGTAAGGGCTGGGGCTCGGCTCAGCATCCTCAGTGCGAAGGCTTCACACAAGATGAACTCGAGCGCCTGGATTTTGATGCGATGGACTTGTCTGAATTCGAAGCCTTAATCGTCCAAAAGAACGAACTTGATTCCGCTGCCGCTCAGGACCGAGGAACGGCTCATACCAAGAATCTGGTCGATAAAAACTTAGGCGCATACGTGCCGCCGTCTGTCGGCTCCTCACACGTCGTCGATCCCAACTTCACGGGTACTGCGACACCCAACCGTCCATCATCGTCTAAAGCTCCCTCTAAGAATCTTAAAAACTAACGCCCAATTATGTACAAAAGACCACAAAATCTTTATCTGCTTCTATCACTGGCCTTAACGCTCGCTGCGCCTGCGTCACTCGCCGCTTCCTTTTGGGATGAAGACGTTTGGAACTCTGAAGACCGCGGTTTTCTTTACTATCCGCCCGAAGAATTAAAGAAGAAAGTCCCGGATCCTAATGCGCCTAACGATCTCTCTTTAATCCTAAGCGCGGCAGAACTTAGAGCCGAATACACCAAACGACTGGAGAACGCGACCTTTCTTCCGACGGAAGCCAACGTCTTAGCCTTCCAAGAGGTCAACCATTTCGTTCAAGAAAAAGCCGCTCTCTTTACAGATATGAACCGCCGCGTTTCTTGGCAGAACCCGCAGTTTGATTTCTCAACCCTTAATCCGGCTGCTAACTTTGCTCAAGTCTCTTTAAAGGAAGACAGAAACCAAACCCGCAAGGAACAGATTCCTCAGATCGCTCAAGACTGGGGCCTGATGTACTTCTATCGCTCCGACTGCCGCTTCTGTGCTTTGCAGTCTCCTCTGGTAAAACATCTCAAGGACACGTTTGGTTTTGAAGTACTCGCAGTATCTCTGGACGGTTCCTCTAATGATCATTTCCCCGATGCGCTTCCTGACAACGGCGTCTCAAAACTCTTAACCAACGGCTTAGGCCTCGATCGAGTTCCTGCACTCTTCATGGTCAAACGCGACCAATCCGCTTCTTACTTAGTTTCTTCCGGTGTGCTTTCGCTCGAAGACATGATCAACCGTATTCAGACTCTGGCACTAAGCAAGCCCGGAGAGTCACTTTTCGGCGGCGCACAAGTCGCAAACTCTGTGCAAAAGACCACAAACTTTTCTGCCCCTGACGCCTTAGCCGCGACTCCCGTAACAACGCAGGCCGTCCCTCCGTCCCTTTAATCCTCTTCAGCCATGACCCGTAAATTCACAAAACTCTTCTCAGCTTTGGCTCTGAGCACCTGTCTCTTCACTGCAGACGCTTCCGCAGGCTTCATGAAAGACTTCTATTCTGCCGCAGGTTCTTTTCAAGGCAATGTCACACCGGCAGGTGTCTATCAGTCTTCCGGCATGAATACCGTCACAGGCGGCGGATTTGTCTATCGAGCCCCGCGCAAAGACTTCAATGCGTTTTATTTCACTCCGCCTTCTCTGTCTGCCGGCTGCGGCGGCATTGACTTATTTCTTGGCGCCTTCGGTATTCCGTCTCGAGAAGAATTCGTCGCTTTCTTACGCAACATCGGGACCGCCCTTCCGGGCTTAGCTTTTCAGCTTGCCCTTCAGTCGTTAGCACCCGACCTCAATGAACAAGTCACCAGCTTCCGTGACATGATTCGCCAGTACACCAATATGTTCCAGGACTCCTGCACCTCTGCACAAAACCTCTTGAAGATGAGCGGCGCAGAACAATGGATTCAAAAGACGGGCTTTGAAGCCCGCAATGCCTTGCGGGCTTCAGGCATTGTCTCTGACGCATCTGAAGCTGATGCAAAGACGCGCACCGACGGAGCCGCCGTTTTAGATTACGCGCCGACCCGTAAAGATTCCGGCGGAAATGTGGTCGATGCTCCGGAGTTAAACCTCACATGGTCCTTGCTTTCCGGCGGCAGCTTTAATGCTTCTTACAGCAAAGAGCTCAAAGAACTCATGATGACACTCGTGGGCACCGTCATTTATGTTCGAGAAGGCAGCGGCAAAGATACCGTCACCCGCGCCATTCCGATTGCCGGTCAGGACTTAGTGGGTTTTCTTTTCGGACGCCCCGATACTCAAGTCCTAGAAAGCGAAGCTTTCCGGCTCCGCTGTGTCGAAGAAGACGGAGATGACCGCTGCTTGACTGTTAAAAAGACCACGCTCGATGAAGTCAACCTTCCCTACGAATTCATGAAGGCAGCCTCTAACTACAGAAACTCTATCCTGCACCGTGACCCCAATCTTGTCTCGGAAGCCGACATGCTGCTTTTAGCTTCGTCTTCCACGATTCCTTTAATCCGTCTGATCAATGCCACCGCTTCTCATCGTTACTTAGGCTTCTCTCAGGACATCGTGCGCATCTATGTCGAAGCCGCCGCTTTTGAGGCCGTCATCCGAGCCATGGATCGTCTGTCTTTAGACATCAAGGCAGCAGCCTCAGCCTCTTCCGCTTCTCAGACCGGCGTCATTGCCGCCGAACACCTAAAGGTCATTGAGGCAAGAATCGATGAAGTCCGTAAGGATATCGCATCGCGCAGCGATGCGGTCTTTCAGCAGATGAGCCGAGCCCATTCTTTCATCACGCAGATTGAACACTTAGAAAGAAGTGTCAAAGGCGCTTTAGCCGCTGACTTAGCGGCGAACCTTTCCTTCGGAGAAAACCTCTAATGGTGATGGACTATTACGCCTACTGGAACGGAGGCCAAATCCGAGACTTATTCGAAGCGCTTGTTTCGATTTGCTCCGGCTCCTCCTACGAAGGTCTGCTTAAAACCGCCGTACTCGCCGGTTTTCTTGTCACGCTCACCGGCGCCCTTCTGAAGTGGCAGGGGTTGGCTTCAAAGGTTTATCTTTTTGCTACCGTCTTGTTTTATTCCGTCATGCTCGTCCCTAAAGTGGATGTCGCTGTACACGACGAACGAAGCGCTGATGTTTATGTCGTGAGCAACGTGCCCTTCGGCGTCGGCTTCTTTGCGTCTGCGACCTCTAAGATCGGCCACTTTCTCACCGAAAGCTTCGAAACCGCTTTCTCTCTGCCGGACGCCGAACGATTCTCCAAGTTCGGCTTGGTCTATCCTCAGCGTGCCTTAAATAGTCTCTTAGCCGCCGGCCCCGTCACACCGGAAGGCCACGCTCTAACGGATCGGGTGATTGCCGACTGCATAGGACCCGAACTTTTGGATCATCCCGACAAAGCGGCCGACCTCAGCCACTCAGGCGACATTTGGGCCACGATTTCCGCAGACGGCTGGATCAATCCGGCACGCTCTTCCGTCTCTTCAGACGGCACCGTCCAAAGATGCGATCAGGCACTCCAAAGTCTGGACCAGCATCTCAACACTGTTGAACTCGACTTCTTGTCTAAGCGTCTCGGTACCGTCTTAGTACCGGAAAGAATTGATCCCGCCGACGTCATTCGACGGACGCTTCCTCAGAGCGAAGCCCTCCTGCTCGGTGTTTCTCGTTCCTTGGAACAAAGCCTCAAGCATTCCGTCATGCTCACCGCGCTTCCGCGCGGCATGGCATCCATCGCCGCACAGGCCGGCGCCCCGCTGGATCTTGCCGCTAAATATTCCGCTTCTCAAGCCAACCTCACGTCAGAAATCAATTACCGCACGTTGGCGCGTTTAGCAGAACACAGCCTCCCTAAAATCCGCAACTGCGTTGAATTCATCGTCATTGCTGCCTTCCCTCTAATGCTCCTTTTGATGGTGGCCGCGGGAAGCGCTGCCGGAGCGGTTTTTAGATCGTTCTTTGTATTGCTGATTTGGTTCCAGCTCTGGGCACCGCTTCTCTCTGTCGCTAACTATCTGATGATTTCCGTAGACGCCAATCCGCTGAATCGGATTGCCGCCGAGTTCGGCGGAAGTACTTTGCTGGCAGCCGGAATCATTCGTGAAGCCGGCGCCACATCCCAAGCCATTGCCGGAAGCATCATGCTTTTGATCCCTGTGATTGCCTTTGCACTTGCCAAAGGCAGCGATATGGCTTTCGTCTCTATGGCCACAGGTTTAATGGCTCCTGCACAAGTTGCTTCTTCCGGCGCCTCCGCTCAAGCCGCTGCCGGAAACTTCAATGCCGGAAACATCTCTATAGGAAATACATCCATGAACTCTGCTTCCGCAAATAAATCCGACCTTTCTTCCTCCTGGAGTGATCCATATACTTCTAAATCTCAGACAGCTTATGGCTCCGTCACCCGAGATGAAACCGGAACAGTGACAGGTATGGCTCGAACATCTATTGATTTGGGCGTTTCTTCTTCCGGTGCATTAACGCACAGCCGAACCACGGGAACTGCATCTTCTGCCGCAACAACTTTGACCGCTTCCGAGAGTCAGGCTCTTTCTCTGTCTTCGGCTGCCTCTTCTTCAAATGCCGTCAGCCGTGAATTTGCTCGTGCCATGAGCCAAGGATTATCCGAACGTCTGAGCGCCGGACAGTCTACCGCCGGTTCGTCTTCATCTTCTTATTCGAAGAGCACTGGAGAATCTTCAACCTTATCCAGAGGCTTATCGAATTCCGAGAACTTGGCATTCACGAGCGGAGCAAAACTTCAAGCCGGAGGCGGCGAAGCACAGTTCTCCACAGATGCGGCAAAGGAAGCTGCCAAAGATGCAAAGGGAGCTTCTTCCGCTTCGTCTGAGAATCTAAACTTAGCCGCAGCTCAAAGTAGTCCGGCCGTACTCGGAGCCGTTTCGACGCAAAGCAAAGATCCCGAAGGAAAACCTGTTGCACGCCAAGTACAAAATGCGATGTCCCATCTTCGCGGAGCAGCTGAAGCTGCAGGAATGGGAATCGGTCTGGAGGCGAAAACTGCTCAGCAGTTCGTAGACACTGCAACGGGGTCTCAAAGCGCCGCGACTCAGCATCAGAAGGCTGAGGCCTACCATGCGCTCAAGAGCACGGCAAAAGAAATTGCCGCCTCAACTTCAAATGATGAGATGCGCCGAGCCGCTAAAAACTTCTCCGCGGCATTGGATAAGGCCTATCGCTCCTCTAATGATCAAAGCCGAATGCTGTCAGAGACGTTCTCTGCTTCTCGATCTCAGTCAGAGAACCTAAGCGGAACAAATCAAACTGCCGTCAATAACGACATCTTGGTTATGCAGAAATTACTGTCTTCAGACAAGTTGTCGGCAGAATCTCACCTTAAAGCTCTTTTCGATTCTTCTGATAAGCGAGAGCATTTAAGTGCTTCAGCTGCCGCTGATTCTTACGACCGCGCTGCAGATGTCCGTCACTTAGGTCCTGGACAAATACAAGAAACCGGTCTTGAACAAAACGCTCTTAAACGTCAAGGAAGAGGCTCCTTATCTGCTTTGCAGCACAAGGGAGAAGCAGTCCTCGGAAAACAAGAAAAATTGTTTAAAGACAAGGCCGAAGACGCCTCTTTCCAGCCGTCCTCGTTAAACTCGGGATTGAAAGATTTCAACAAGAAATTTGATGAGCAGGAAGAGGCAAATGCAATAGGACTTATGAACCAGAATGCGATGACTGAATTGAGACAAGAACGTATTAACGACGCTTCTATTGGCTACCACGATGGACAAAGAGGAATGAGCACTCTGTTACTTAATTCTCTTGCAGGCGGACTTGGCTACCGAGAAGCTCGAATAGAAAGGGAAGTAAAGAATTAATCATCTGCTCCTTAAATTCTTAAGAACTTAAGGAGCTTATTTGCCTAAATCTATTTCCTGCCTACCGCTGATTTTTGGCTTTTTATAGGCATTCTGTAAATGGTTCAAAGTTCAAAGTCGCACTCGTGAGATGCCGAAAGCAGTTCATCCCAATTTGAAGGAGGATTGCCGTTGTCGAGCATCCTTGCAAAAACTCTATAGGCATCGTTTTTTGATTCGTAGGCCCGTAATGTTGAATCGCCGTTAACCCAACCGATTACAACGATTTTGGCTGAAGTCTGATAGCGAAAAAATAACCTGTACTGCTGGAAAAATTTCAGCCTGTGCCAATTTAGATATTGATCTCCCAACGTCTTTCCCTGCCTGAAAATCGGCTGCGTCGGGTCTATAGATAACGTGATGATTATTTGCCTTATGGCTGCAAGAATTTTTGTACTTTTTTTCTTTTGATAACTGTCAGGATATTTGTTTTTCAAAAGCTCTACTTTAGCAGTCAGAGAAGAAAATTGTTTCTCAGAGGCCGGTTGAAAAAAATATCCTCCAAGAAGACTTTTCATTCATCATCGTCTGAATCCAAAGGAGTCTCGAGATCAATCTTAATGTCTTCTACGAGAGAAGAAATTTTCACAAACTTCTCAACTGTCATAGGAACTAAGTTCTGCGGAGAATTTTCTATGTCCTTGGCAAGAAAACCTAAAAAGTTATTCAAGACGGGATCGTCTTCACAACTAGTTAACTTGCTGATTACAACTTTCCCGTCTGAATCAACAGAATATACAAGTGTGTCGCTCTTGCTTAAATTCAGAACATTCCTCACGACTTCGGGGATCGTTGTCTGGTATCTGTCATTTAAAGTGGACTGCGCGGAAATCAGATTCGACATAAGAACTCCTGTTTGTATTTATCGTAATGCCATTGCCTTGTCAGTTTGCATTTGATCAAATCCAATTCCTCACTGTCGATTTCTGGTTTTCCGGGAGCACCAGTTTTTTTGCGGTTCCGTATATCAAAGTAAGGGCGCTAATCACAAGTCTTCAATCCTGACTCGAATAGATCCCTGTTCTTTCAAGCGCTGACGGGCTTTTTGAATAAGTTGCTCGTCTTCCTGGTCGATGAAGGCTTTGTTTGACGAGGGATTCTGAGAGTTTTTTGTCTTCTCTTTTTCTAGCTTCAGCTTTTCATAATCCTTAGTTTTCACGGGAATTTGAGACGAGTCCTGACACCAAACAGGAACGTACCTCTTTGTCTTATTGGAAGAATGCTTATCAAAGGGTTTCACAAGACCTCCTTCTGCTGTCTGTCTGAACAACTTGCTAACGGTGGAAGATTTCGACTCAGGCAAATTCAGCCTCTGTCTGAGAGACGCATTATTCGCAGGCTCGTTGAGCAGATATCTCAGCACGGTGTGCAAATATACCGTCCAGTTCCTTTGATCCAATGAAAGGAGCTTCAATGGTTTTTCAAACCAAAGCGTCACTGTTATTGAATTTTTCCTGACCTTAATTCCAGGAGCCGGAAGACTACGAGATTCAAGTTCCTTAACGATTTTTCTCCAGCCGTGGCCTTGTCCATCAACTAAGCCAAGATTCTTCATTTCAGTAAAAATTTTTTCATTCTTTGTAACGGGACCGCCATCAAGAAAATGAAGTTGATCCAAGACTGGTTTGCCTGAATTTGTTATCTCGACTCTATTTTTATAAATTTCTACAAGTATCCCGTCGCCTTCGGAAGATAGATCTTGGTGAGCAAAGGCATTGCAAAGCACCTCCCTAAGGACAGCTTTTGGTATCGAGAATTCAATTAACCTTCTTCCGCTTTCTGGATCAATGCGTTCGCGGCCCGGAATCAAACCATTGAGCTCCCGGTAGACTGATTTAAACGCCTCGACGATTCCTTCTTTGAACTCTTTGTCACAGACAACAGGAGTCAAATTATCGTTACCGCTGTATGAGACAATCCGAACCCGCTTTCCAGCCAGTCGATCGAAGTCCGATAAATTTCGAGCTAAGAGGTAGGCGCTAAAAAGCGGAATCTCATACGTTAACCCTGACTTTTTAATCAAGCTGAGCTTTTCAAGATAACGGAGTTGTTCCTCTTTGTTGTCCGCAATCTCCATTCTTGAAAGCCTGAGATATGCCTCAGCATTCAAAAGCTCGAGAACTTCTGGGCCGGACAAAGCCGAAGCAACAATGGAACGTTCATTTCGACCATCAGGAGCCTCCTTTTCTTCGGCATCTAGAAACAATTGAGGCGATTTTTCCCAGATAAGAGACCTCTCCATACTTGGATTAATGTCAGAAGTCATAAAACAAGTAAAGCTGGCACACTGAGCGGAAAACAAAACAGGGCAACTCACCTGAGGATTGTTACCATCAACTCTTCTCTCAGCCTTATCCCTGTCGTAGGTCAAACCTGTGATTGTCCATTTCGCGCCCATCTAGAGCCTCCTACGTCTAATACTATACAAAACAACGGATAGAAATTAAATAACATTAAATAACGTGAAATAATTATCTATATGTTTTTAAGTAAGAATTTTTAGGTTCAGGCTAGACAAAAGAAAAGCAGAAAAATAAAGCACATGCTTCGGACTGGTTTTTGCTTCAACCTCTAATTGCAACCTCACGGTTTCAGTTTTGTAACCTTAAGAATATCGACAAACTCAAAAAGCTTCTTCTCACCGTTAGACGCAATAATCAACGAACTACCTTGTCTCAGACCTTTGAATCCGACGGTGTCCTTAGTTACCAAGAAAGTCTTTAGTTCGTCAAATTTTTCCGGCTTACCGTCTTTCCCCGGATAGCGAACTCTGACGGTGACTTCAACGCCGTCCTGAATAACCGGACCGGTACCGTGCGACGTAATTAGAAAATACCTCTCTTCCTCTGAATTGATTTGTTTCCATCCTGACTCAGGATTGTCCAATTCATTGCCAACTTTACGCAAAGCTGAAAGCTTATTGCTTTCTATTTCTTTTCGCACTTCTTGTGCGGCAATTTTCTCTTTCACTCCTGAGTACACACAGAGTACATATGGAAACTGAATATCAATCTCATAATTAGTGTCGCAATATTGAGCAGCAAAATCCAGAAGATATTTTCCATGTACGAGGCCCGGCTGCTGGTAGTACAAAGAGTCACCTCTGCGGCAAGCAATGAGTTCCGCAGGAGAATTCACAAGGCACAGCCGCTGAGCTTTCTCCGAAGCAATTGTTTCGTGCTCAAAAGAAAAGAAGGAGACAAAAACCGCACTGATGCAAATTATCGAAGCCACTAACTTTCTAGACATAACATCCTCGCATTCAGAAGTATTCTTTTTTTAACCACTCTAAGAAGAAATAGTCATAGATACGCAATCCTCGATCGTTCTTTTGAAGAATCCCTCGCTCAAGTAATGTCCTAGCGGATGATTGAGCCGAACTTACAGAAGAGAGGCTGTGATCCTTTACAAAAGCGGTTGATGTTGGATTCTCAACTGTGCCTTCCTTTGCAATGGCTAACAACAAGGATTTTTGATTTAGGCTAAGGTCAGATAGGAGGGCCCTGTAAAAAACGCCTTGCTCTTGTACTATCGTGGAAAGAACCTTGCCTAACATTTCTTCCGATACGACATTACCCTCTTGAGTTACTGAATAAAGCCTGTTTAATATTGATTGAATAAACCAAGTGCAGCCAAAAAATCGCGTATAAATGCGATAGAAGATTTCTTCAGGGATAGTTTTACCGGAATCTCTAAACTTTTCTTCTGCAAATAAAAAATATTCTTTTTTATCTATCGGATTTAAATGCATCATGGATGCGCTTTGATAGAAAGGGCTGCGGCCTTGAACAAACAACTCCGAGAGCAAGTGAAATTCACTCCCGGCATAGATCATCCGGATATTTTTTTTAGTTTGAATAATTCCCCTCAGTAAAGCTGTAGCATCGGCCTCTTTGAAAGAAGCAATTTTTTGGAATTCGTCAATCGCCAAAATTACAGGCTTGTCCAAGCTATCTAGAAAAGAGAAGGCTTCTTCTATCGTTTTTTCCGGTTGTTTGATATCTCCGAGACTGAGAGACACCTCGGGTGACCCATTATTTGGATCAACAGACATCGTTAATTTGAGAGTCCGAAAAAATGAAGATATCTTTTCTAAGAAACCACTCTCTTTTTTTAACGACCTAAAAATACTGTTGCTCAAAGCAAAAGTAAATTCTTGAAGAGTACCGCATGCGAGCGCATCGAAGTAAAGACAGTGAAAATCTTTTTTTATTCGAAGGTCATGGAAAACATGCTGAATTAGCCCTGTCTTGCCCATTCTTCTTTCTGAGAACAAAACTACATTTCTTCCATTCCTAACATGCTCTTCCAGTGATTCTGTCTCTACTCTCCGGTCGCAGAAATACTCTTTAGAAATGTAGGTTCCGACAACAAAAGGATTCATAATTATTCAAATCTAAATTATTAAATTTTTAATAATTATATATTAAATTATTGAGATTCTAATAATCTTAGATTTTGTCGTTTCTCGCTATTGCTCAAGGATATAGGGAGTTTCTTTCTAAAATTATCCTTTATTCTCATTGTGTTTGATTTCTTGGAGTTTTTAAATACAAAGTCCATAATTCTTTTTATAGTCTTCAGATATAAGCAATATTCTTCTCCAGAAGAATAGAAACCGAATCAAAGGTCTAAAAGGGTAAAAAATGACCAAAAATCACATCAGTCTACAATTGCTTCCGCTAGATCGTCGGAAACCTTTGCCTTGGCGTGATTTCGGCAGAATTGCTTTCACCTCTATCGCGAATCTTTCGCATCTAAACGGAATGACACTCGTTCCTTCTAAGGCAAATCCTCTTAAGCGTGCGTGGCTTGTGAGAGAAGCCCGAGCCTCTAGTGAAATTGAAGGCCTTATTGCAACAATCGAAGAAATCGAGGAGTGTCGCCTTGGTATTTCCCTTTCTCTTAAAAGAAAAAGAAATATACGGCGGGTTCTGAATTATCAGGAGGCCACGAGATTTGGTTTTAACGAGCTAAAAAACGGGCGTCCTTTTTCCATCCCTTTGCTTAAATCCGTACATGCTTTACTTTCGGAGAGTTTCCCTGATGAAAACAAAACTTCAATAGTATGGAGAACGACGCAAGTTAATTTAGGTAATTCAGCTTTTTTTCCAGATCAAACTTCTATTGTTCTACCCGATCCAATATTCGTGGGGGAGCTTATGGAGAATTGGGAAGATTTTTCGCGCAGAGAGGACCTAAACCCGATAATTCAAGCAGCTGTCCTTCATGCTCAATTCATGATGATTCAACCATTCTCTGAAGATAACGGAAGGATTGGAAGACTCTCAATTTTGCTGTTCCTTGCAGCGAAAAACATTCTAATCAATCCTTGTTTTTTCTTGAGTTCATATCTTCTTCGAAACAAAGAAACTTATTATGCATCTTTAGCCGAGATCTTAAAAAATAAGGATTGGAATACCTGGATTTCCTTTTTTCTAAACGCTGTCGCTGAAGAATCAGAAGCTGAAGCTTCATCGCTGTTAAAACTTGCAGACTTTTACGAAACATCAAGATCTCAATTGGCTGAGAAAGCTAAATCGTCCCCTTCTATTGAAATCCTTGATTGCATATTTGAGCAGCCAGTATTCACAGCTCCAAGCTTAATTAAACTTTTCAACTTGAAGCTATCAAAGGCGACACTTCTCAAAATCATCCAAAAACTCGAAAGCGCCGGGCTTGTGAACAAACTTAGCGAAGGTAGAGGAAGGAGACCAACAGTTTGGAAATTCGGATCTCTTGTAGATCTCCTCCAAGAATGAGGCCTCGAGCTTTGAGTGTTTAAGAAAAGAATCGAGAGTCGGAAAAATCTAAACACCCCCCCCCTCTTTTTTTTCTCATGCGAGAAGTTGCACGCTAGAGAATCGATTGGCAATTTGAAGCCATCACACTATTCGGAGCAGTTAAGACACGCGACTTCGTAAGGGCCCCGTATCTAAACTTCTTGCCACTTAACAAATTGTCGAGCTTCTACCGAGAAGACAAGCGCAACCTTTTTCACTTCTTTTGAGTATTGTTGATCACCATAATGCCTTTGCTTTATTTGCTCAACAGCCTCACTCAGTTTTTCGGTTTCGCCTTTGTTGCCCTGCACAACCTTGAACTCAAAGATCCAATGTCTGTTGCCTGCATTCACCTCCAAATCGCTCCTGCCATGTGCATTGTGATGTTCAACTTTTACATCCAGGCCGGCGCCTGCAAAATAGACTTGAACATAGGCTCTTAAAGAAGCTTCGTCCCGCACTGGATACCTTTGATAATCAATTGCCAGAAAAAGTCGATTAAGGATATGGAAGACAGACTCCGCCGACTCTTCACATAAGACCTTAACAATCGGCCCTGCTCCTACTTGTCCTGCCACCTTTCCGTCCAAAAGGCGCTCGGTGTAGAGCTGTGCCATGGCACGTTTAACTTCTAAATTTGGATAATCAAGGAAAACAGTATTACCAAACTCGACAGACTTAATGGTGAGGTAGCCGGCTTGTGTTAACAAACCGATATCTGACAAAGTTTCAACATCAGAGGAACCCGTCAACGCAGACAACGATATTGTTTTATCTCTAGCGTACTCCTCAGGTTCTTTAATAGTGTGGCTCTTTAAATATTCCATCAAAACTGCCGGCCTACCACCGCTTTCAAACCAATAGTCTTTAAACCCTCGGTCAGGTTGTGCAAAGAAATTGAGAAGCGACCAAGGCGCGAAAACTTTCTTTGTCCCGCTCTCCTCAAAGCAAAATCCATCGTAATGAGCAGCCAGCAGATCTAATAATTCATTTTGACCTATGGAAAGAACTTCAGCTGACTTTGCGATATAAGGTCCGAAGTATGTCTGAACTTCTTCATGTGTGTAACCCAATAAGGAGCCAAATCGTGGCGCTAAAGAAATATCGCTCAGATTATTAAGTTCAGAAAAAATTCTCATTTTATTGAATTTTGTAATTCCGGTGATGAACACAAATCTGAGTGCTCTGTCGTGGGACTTCAGAACAGCATAAAACTCGGAGAGTTGTCCTCTAACAGCATTGAACAACTCATGCTGATTAAGGCAAGATGTTAGGGGAGCATCATATTCGTCAATCAAGACAACTAACGAACTGAGCCTTAATGTTTGCAGCCATGTTGATAATTGACCTGCAGCGCTGTTAAGGTCGTCGTCAACATATTGAAATCCAACAGTGCCGAAGCACCTTGAAATAAGGGAAGCGAATTTTCTAGAAAACTCTTCAGGCGAAGAAAAAAACTTTATTTCTGAGAAGTCAAGTCTCACAACAAGGAATTTTGTCTCTTCAACCCAAAGCTTCTCAATAGCTAAGCCTTTGAAATCTCTTAGTCCGTGCGTAAACAACGACTCAAAGGTGGAAATCAACAGAGACTTACCAAACCTTCTTGGACGAGCCAAAAAATATTTGCGTCTTGTAGAGGCCAGCTCGTAGACCAAATCTGATTTGTCTACGTAAATCTCATTTGCATACCTTAAGACAGCAAAATCCGATGTTCCCAGCGGCAAATTCTTCAATTTATTATCTTTCATCAGCCTATCCTACCATCATGATTTTCTCTATTTTAATGAGAACTTATAGTTCCTCAATATCTCTAATTTTTAAGGATTTCACCAAATTATCCAACCTGTCCTAAACGTTAAAATAATTCTCGAATCCTCAAACTCGAAGAAGAAAAATTGTTCCGAAAGCTCCTGACTCTCTTGTTATGGTCTGCTGTCCTATGCACACCATGGACAGTTCATTCCGCAGACAAACCTGGGGAAGTCAGGATTGCTGTACTTTTCACTGAGGACCCGCTGTTTTTCATCAACACCTTTGCGCCGACTTTGGATCATCTTCGCAAGGCGCTTCCTCAGTACAAGATCGTCACCAAGGAAATTTCGGGCCATGAGTCTCCGGAAGACATCAGAAAAGAGCACTTCAGCTTCCTGATTTCTTCGGCCGGCTTCTACGCTTCCTTTGATCCGTCATCTGCAGGCTTAAGACAAATTGCCACGCGTCACGATGCTCGAGCCAAGACTGCATCCGAGTCCATCGGCTCCACCATCATCGCGTTAACCGATCGCAATGACCTCAATCGAATGGAAGATCTCCGAAAGAAACGCCTTGTCACGAGAGATATTGATTCACTTTCCGGATGGCTCGGTGCCAAAGGGAAACTTGCCGATCGCATCGGCGCTAAAGAAGATCAGCCGCATCTCTTCAGTACGAAGTACAGCTATCCGGACGTCTACTCTTACTTGCTTTCAGGAGAAGCGGACGCCGCAGTCATTCCGACGTGCGAACTAGAAAACATCTCGAACGCTCACCTCTTCAAGGTCATTGACGAAGAAAAAACTTCTCTAGCTTGCAAGAGCTCTTCACCGCTCTATCCGGACTTTGTGTTTTCGTCCTTTCCAGATGCGTCTCCTGACGTCGTTAAAAATTTCACGGTCAGTCTTCTGACAATGCCGAAGATGCCGGACGGTGCTTCTTGGGGCATTGCAAATGATTTCCGCTCCGTGCTTCAGCTTTTCAAAAAACTGGAGCTCGGCCCTTACCGGGCCAAACCTTTCTCTGTTGGGGCTTTCATAGAGAAATACAAAACAGAAGTCTTTTTAGCACTTGCCCTGCTTCTCGGTGTGCTCTTCCATATCTATCGCTCGAACTCTTTGGTTTTCCAGAGAACGGCCGAGCTGAGAGAAGCCATCGATCAGCGGGACCGAGTCGCCGAAGTCGCAAGAAACTCCTTAAAGCGTTTAAGCCAAATGGAAAAGCGCGGCATCCTTTCACAGCTCTCGCACATGTTCGCGCACGAACTTAAGCAGCCGTTGTCGACTGTTGTGAATTACGCAAACGGCCTCAAGATGTACGGAGAACAAAAGACGCTGGATCCGATTGTGAGTCAAGGTATCGAAGCCATTGCCTCGGAATCATCTAAAGCCGCACAAATCGTCGACCGAGTTCGAGAGTACGCCAAGTCTTCGAGGTCGGTGGATTCTCAAAGTACAACCGACTTGTCTCTAATCACACGCAAAGCCATCGATGCTTTCCGACTGTACGTCTCGACGCAATGCCGACTTCAAATCGACTTGCCGCAAAAAGCCCAGATCAACGGCGATCCGTTTGAACTGGAAATCCTCGTCCTTAATCTTCTGAGAAATGCTGCCGATGCCGTTGAACTGCTCAAAGACAAGGCGCTCATCAAAGTTTCTTTAACTTCAGAAGACGGCGACTGGGTCTTGTCCATTACTGACAACGGCCCTCCTGTCCCGGATGAAGTGCTGGAGCGTATGAAGAAAGCTCTGCAAAACTCTCTTAAAGCCGACGGCTTGGGACTCGGCCTTAAGATCGTCTTCGCAATTGCCGAAAGACATCGTGTTGAACTCACGTTTTCTCGCGTTGACCCGCAAGGCTTACGCGCTGAAATTCATTTCAAAAAGGTTTCCCCATGAAGTCCTCCAAACTTACACCTGTCGTCCGCATTGTCGATGACGATGAAAAAGTCCTCGCCTCAGAAGCCTTTTTAGTGAATATGGCAGGCTTCCGGACCTCTACCTACAACAGCGCTAAAGAATTCCTGGAGAAAGACGACCCGCTCTTCCCTGGATGTGTGATTTTGGACATCCGTATGCCGGAGATGAGCGGACTGCAGCTTCAGGAAGAAATGAAGAAGCGGGAGATCGATCTTCCGATCATTTTTCTAACCGGCCACGGCGACATCGATATGGCGGTCAAGGCTATGCTCACCGGCGCCACCGATTTCATTGTCAAACCTCCTGAACCTAATCGTCTGAAAGAAGCGCTCGCTAAAGCCGTCACTAAAAATCAGACTGATCGCGAAGCAGCCGAAACTTGCGAAGATATGCGCGCGCTGTTCGACTTACTGACGCCCGCCGAGAAAAAGGCCGCAGAGATGATTGCCTTAGGCAAGCTCAATAAAGTGATTTCCTTTGAGCTTGAAGTGTCCGAGCAAGCCGTTAAAAACTGGCGAAGTTCGATATTCCACAAGCTCAACTGTAAAAACATCGTTGAGCTCAACGCTTTCCTCCGTAAGATTCATATTCTTAACGACTAACGATCCTATGTTCCGAAGAGATTTCCTAATCACGACTTTAGCCGTTGCCGCTCCTGCCGCAGCCTTTGCCCAAGACATCAATTGGCGTCTGAGCTGCGACGTCTTAGTCGTAGGTGCCGGAGGCGCGGGTCTGGCTGCCGCGGTCAGAGCTTCGGAACTCGGTGCTGAAGTCATCCTGATCGAGCAGAATGCACATCTCGGCGGCAACACTCTTATCTCCGGAGGCTTTCTCGGCGTCGTGGATCCGCTAAGGCAGGCACCTCTCGGCATCTCTGATAGCGAAGATAAACACTTTGAGGATATCTGGGCCAACGGCGATAAAATTGCGGACCCAACCTTGGTTCGCAAACTCGTCCATGAAGCACCCAGAATGCTTTCTTGGCTGGAAGCCAAAGGCGTGAAATTCCAAGACGAAGTCCTCGAAATCTACGGCTCTCACTTTCCTCGCTGTCACAAACCAATCTTCCCCAACGGCACTGCATACGTTAGATCACTTACCGGCGCCTTGATGCAAAGGAAAGTCAATGTTCTGACTGAAACCAAAGCGATTGAGCTGGTACAGGACGACAACGGCCGCGTCATGGGAATCAAAGCCGCCTCGAAACGCGAAGAATTTTTCATTCGCGCAAGAAAAGGCGTCATCCTTGCCGCCGGCGGATTCGGAGCAAATCTGAAGACGGTCGCGGCCTTCGATCCTCGCCTTAAAGGTCTTCCGAGCAACTGTTCGTCGGGTTCAAACGGAGACACGCTTTTTGCGGCACGCAAAATCGGAGCCTCCGTTGTCGACCTGAGCGAAATTCAGTGTCTTCCCGGCCCGATTTCGAACAAAGGCATTCGAGTGCGATTCCACAATGACGTTCGCCGCTTTGTCTTTGTTAACGACGAAGGAAAACGTTTCGTAGACGAAAGAGCTCGCCGCGACGAGCTCAAAGAAAAGATTCTGGTACAGAACAACAAGAGCTGTTACTGCATCATTGATAACGACGGCCTAGAAACGCTGGACCTGCTTGTCCGTCGTGATGCCATTCGTGCCGCTGAAACCGGCGATGCCGTCAAAGCTCAAAGCCTGGAAGAGTTGGCCACCGCTCTAAATATTCCTTCTGAGATCCTGGTAAAAACGATTGAAGAGCGAAACGCAGAGATTGCCTCTGACAAACCGCAAAGCCGCAGGTTCCCGATTCAAAAAGCGCCCTTCTGGGCTGCCCGTGTCGGTATGAGAATCCACTACACAATGGGCGGCCTCCGGATCAACGAAAAAGCTCAATGCCTCAAAGAAGGCCAACCAATCCCTGGACTCTGCGCAGCCGGAGAAATCACCGGAGGCATCCATGGAAGAAACCGAATCGGTGGAAACGGTTTAGCCGATGCCTTCACATTTGGCATGATCGCGGCAGAAAATCTTGTTTCCGAGTCTTAACCAAAATCGCTTACTCTTTAACTTTAACTTTGTCAATAACCTAATGTTTATTTGGCGAGAAGCGCTGAATTCTTAGACTTCTTCTCAACGAGGCCAAGCAAGCAAACCGCCTCAAACCTCAGATTTCACATTCGGAGAAGAAAATGACAAAGCTTTCACGTCGAGTATTCCTTGGTTCCGCTCCTGCAGCTGCTGCCGCTGCCGGTGTTTTCGGAACACTCTTCAGCTCTGCTGCTGAAGCCGCTATCAATTGGGATGACACCTACAACGTCATCGTGATTGGGGCCGGCGGTGCCGGTCTTTCTGCTGCCGTCTCTGCAAAAGAAGCCGGCTGCAAGAAAGTCGTCGTCCTTGAAAAAATGATGTTTGCCGGCGGCAACACAATTCGTGCCGGAGGCGGATTTAACGCAGCTATCAAAGCCGACTACGAAAAAGCCGGCATTACCGACTCTCCCAAACTTCATGCTGAACAGACTCTGGCTGCCGGCGACGGACGCGGCGACCCCGTCTTGGTCCACCAGCTCACAGAAAAAGCTCCTGAAAGCGTTCAGTGGCTCAAAGACCACGGCGTCAAATTCCAGGATCACATTTATCAGATCTACGGCGGCCTCTACAAACGTGCTCGCAACCCAATCGGACCGAGAGGCGGCGCTTACATCAAAGCTCTTCTTGAAGTCTGCAAGAAAGAAGATATTCCTATCCTCTATAACACTCGTGTTGTAGAAATCATCCGCGAACATCAGCTGAGCGGCCGTGTCCTCGGCGTCAAAGTTGAACAAAAAGGCGGCAAGACGCTCTATCTGCGCGCACTCAACGGAGTCGTTGCAGCTGCCGGCGGTTTCGCTGCTAATGACAGACTGACTGCAATCTCCGATCCTCGCATGGGTCAGCTGGGTACCACGAATCATCCCGGCGCCACTGGCGACGTCTTAACAGACCTGATCGATATCGGAGCAGGTACTCGCGGTCTTGACTACATCCAGTGCATCCCCGGCGGCGTTCCCGGAGAAAAGCATGCGCCTAATCTCTTCACACACGTTGACCGCTTCCTCTTTGTGAACTTGGACGGCAAACGTTTCATCAAAGAAGACGCAAGACGTGACGTTTTACGCGACGCCATGCTTGACCAGCCGAAGGCCATCGCTTGGACAATCGTTGACGCTGACGGTTTTGAACAGCAGAAGAACTCCAAAGGACCTGAAAACGAAGCCGCTCTGAAAGCAGGCACACTCTACTACGCCGACTCCATTGAGAACTTAGCTAAGAAGATTGGCGTTCCAGCTAACAACCTAAAAGAAGCTATCGCCACCTACAACAAAGCTGTTGACACCAAGAAAGATCCGCTCGGCCGTGCCGAAGGCGTACTGGTCAACAAGATCATCAAGGCCCCGTTCTATGCAGGCCGCGTCACAATGAAGCGTCACCACACCATGGGTGGCGTGATCATCAACAAAGACGCGCAGGTCATTGATCGCCGAGGCAATGTCATCCCCGGACTTTATGCTGCCGGTGAAGTCACAGGCGGTATCCACGGTACCAACCGTGTCGGCGGTAACGCTATGGCTGACATTTTCACATACGGTCGTATCGCCGGTGTGAACGCAGCTAAGAATCCTGCTTAATGCTCTGAAGCACTAACTGTCGTAGAACGGTTAGACAGAGCGACAGCATAAGAGCTTCCGATGAAAAACGTCGGAAGCTCTTTTTTCTTTGATAATCAACTAGCTAATAAGTTTTCAGACCTCTACACCTTAGATGTCCTAAAGAATCAGAATGTGTACTTGATGCCGACCATCGCAGTCAGATCGCGATACTTGTCCTGGCCTGCTTGTACGCCGGCGTTCGTCCACACTTGAAGGTTCTTACGGAACTTACTTTCCAGCCCGAACTTAACTTCTCCTAAATTACGAGCACCGGTTTGTCTAAAACTTGTTTGATCCAGACTTACACTGAACGGTTTAGTATTGTGAATCCAATTACCTTCGACAAACAATTGAGTTCCGTTTGTGTGAGTGACTAGTGAACCTTTATCCAAATTAACAAACGTTCTCATGCCAACTCGAGTCGTAATATTGTCCTTTCCTCGGAATTTAACCTTCGTCCCATTACTTTCACTGAAACTGTCAGACTTGATGCCGGACCAAATCACTTGGGCCTGAGGCTGTATGAACCAGGCACCTTCATGACCCGAGGACATCTTGATGTCTAAAAGTTTGAAGGTGTAACCGGTTTCCAAAGAGGCGGTCAGGCCTTTGGAATGGTATTTTTCTGATCCCGTCGTTGTTTTGGCTTTGTTTCTAAACCAGCTGTAAGTCAGCCAGCTATCCACATATAAACCTTGGTGATCAGCACCATTCGCATACCAAGTGCCTGTCAGGCCTACATTCAAGCCGTCAACCGTTCCGGTCGAGCTCAAATCTGAAACTTTGCTGCTGGTTTTTGTTCGACCATGACCATAGCCGGCTATCCAGCCGAGGTTAAATCTATTGCTGCCGTCTGAAGTCCACCGAGCAAAATCAGCTCCCAACTGTGTGACGGCACGCAGCGTACGGTTATGCATCTGACCGCTGCTTTCATTCCAAGACGTATAACCGCCGATTTGACGTAGCCACATACTGGTTACCTTGGCTTCCCCGGTAAAGGGGTCGTTGTATTGCAAGTCTCCGACCCGATCATGGAGGCGTGAAATAAACATTGTCTGAACCAAAGCCTCATTACCAATATAGGCTCCTACCACGGGACGGATTTCTCTTTTAGGTTCAACTTCTCGATCCGGAACAGACTTGTCGTTGGTTGGTCTCAAATAGCTGGATAAGTACCAATGTTTGCTGGTTTCTTCTCCCCTCATTCCTTTTTTGACCCTGTAAACGTAAGCACCTGATTCAAGAGGATCGGAAGTAAAGGCGCCGTCTGCGGAGTCGCCTTCTACGTGAACCAATTTAATACCTTCCAGATCGTGACCGCCCCATTTCTCACTATTTCTGAATAGGATTTTTGTCTTCCCGGAGGTATTACCTTGAACTTCAAGTAAGTCAGTCTTTTGAGTGGACGGATCTGTATCGAATTCGATGAAGCTTGGTGCTCTTTCGGAGCCGCCGACATAGTCGCCGTGGATCGTAAGCTTTTCTCCTTGAATCTTACCGCTTTGGCCAAAACGAATCACACCGTTATTGATGAGATTTCCCCCACCAAATACATCATTTTCTGATTTTCTAATAATGTACTCCGTCGGTGAAGACTCTTTTTCATCACCGATGATGAGTTCTCCCTTATTGATAACGTCACTGTACCCTGTTGCATGCGGGTTCGTCAGTATCAAAGAAGCATTAGCGTCTATCTGGGTAATCCCCGTATAGTTAGAATCTTGAGTAAGTGCAGTCCGACCACTTTGGGCAATCACTTGGCCAAGGCCGCTAATTATGAAAGTCGCTTTCTGAGATTCAACCCCTGAGTGAGCATTATTGAAAAGAATCCGAGACTCGCCCCGGAGCCCTTCCTCATTCATCTTCACAACGAGAGGTCCGCCGGAAGAATCCAATCGTGTTAAGCCATACTCGGCTTCATGAGAGGTAGGGTCGCCGAGGAGCAGGTCAGCCCGACTATTTTGATGAACTGCATAAATATACACTTCGTCGGTTAGTACATTAGCACCGTGACCTAGGTGGAACGCGGTTCGGTTATCATTAACGCTATAGATGAACACACCTTGGGCAGAAAAAGTTCCTTTCCTGCTTGTTCCATCCACATCGTTAACCACCTGCAGGAACGATACTTTAGGCGTTAGTTCAGGGACTTCTGAAAATTCTCGCCATCCATCATACAAACTTCCTCTTAGAGTAAAAAAACCATTTATCTTTACATTAGAATTTTTAATAAGTGCATTTTTTGAAATTTCTGCGGCTAAATTTTCACTAGATGGTTGATAATTATTTGAGAAAATAAAGTCTCCTCCAGTCTTTAAACCGCTCTCATCCCGATAATTATCTCTAATCAAAAATACCTGATTCGTCGAAGGAAGGAGAATTCTGGCGAATTGTTCTACCTCCAAAGCACCCTCATTTTGGATAACGATTGATCCTTCTCGTCCCTTGGCTTTATCTAGAGGAAAGATCGCGTGGTCACCTTGATCAATGGTCTCAAATGACTGGATTTCAAGGGAGAGGTCAATAATCATGGCAGTTCTATTTGCTGAATTTAAACCGTCTATAAGAATATTCACATTGTCCCGAAAAACGTCGAGCTGGGCGTAGCCCGAGACAAGTAATGAATTATTATTTTGGCTCCCAATAACAGCAATGTTCAGGTTGTCTTTTCCTACATGATCCTGGCTTCTCCCCTCGATTGATTTTAAGCCTTTAATAGTCAGCGTACCCCCAGAGCCAGAATCGCTGTTTACAAAAATGTTTTTAACGTTAAATAACTTTGTCCCGCCAACCTGCAGCACCGCATTCGTTGAATAACTTATTGCACCATCGTCAAACGTTCCGTTGATACCTTTAACCCAAACTCCAGCCGGCTTACCCATTTCTCCCTCAAAGATTCTTGTATCTTGACCGCCGCTCGGAAAATTCGTTTCATGAAGAGAATTATCAATAATCGTAAATGGCGGTTGTGCGCAAGCAAATAAGGGAAACAAAGTACCACAAGCCCCGATACTTAGGATTGAGATAATTGACAAATGGATTTTTTGTTCATTACCTAGATAGTTTTTCTTTTTTAGGGACAAGCTTCTGCAAGACATCTAACAACCTATATTCAGGAAAATAATTAATGGATTACCCTGAACTATTCTATTTGAGGAGCCCTAACATCCGGTAACGTAAACTCATTATGGTTTTATTTGTACTATTAAACAACACTTATCTATTTGCACAAATACAAGAATTGTCAACTACCTCGGCCTAATGGCCGAGGTAGTTGACGGGAATGATGCGCCGGGAAGTTTTGAACCGCCTAAAGGCGTCGCATCCTGAGCTGGAGGTGCAAAACACCTACGGCTACCGGACCAAGCATGCGCGGATCTCGAACGGCATTACCAAATCGCATTGTGCGGATGCTTTCTGCATCGCCGGCAATCTTGGCGCCGAAAGGCTCGGCGAACTCTTCTTCCAGAAGCAGACGCGCCGGAACAACCCGCAGATTCACAAGCTTTCCATCCTCAAAGGCGGCATTCGAAAGCGCAATCAGGCGCCCTTTGAGGTCAAAGGCTTCCGTCTTTTTGACAAGGTTTCCTGCAAGGGAGAAGAAGGCTTCATTTTCGGCCGTCGATCATCCGGGTACTTTGATGTTCGAAAACTTGACGGAACCCGCATTTCGGCAGGCATCAGCTACAAGAAGCTGCATCTGCTGGAAAAGAGACAATCTTATTTAACAGAAATTCGAGAAGAGGAGGCGCTTCCTCCCCTGCCTGAAGGCAGAGGTCTCCGCGCCTAAATGTGATGAAAATTTCAAGGAGAAGACGAGATAGATTGCTCTTTGTGCTATTGGAGATACCGAGCTTTGAGGAAAATCGCAAAATCAGCCGAAGGTCTACCCTAAAAATTATAAGGTGAGCTTAAACTGACATTTAGAATGTCAGACTATTGAGATGGTAAGCAGGAAGCTGTTTTTTCTATTAGCTCTCATATTCCAGACAACACCAATTCTTCTGTTACTCTAAATAATTTAGAACACTAAGCGCTGGCAAAGCCGATTGAAAACAAAGCATATGACAACCGTATCTTTCAAGCTTTCCGATGCCAAACCGTGGACTGCAGAGGAACTTAAACGGATCAAAAACATTCGAGATGAAGATATAGATTACTCCGATATTCCGCCAACTACGCCGGAAGATTGGAAAAAAGGCATCCGAGGAAAGTTTGACCGACCTGCTGAGAAATCGGTTTCTCGGAAGTAATTGCATAACGCAAATACGGAGGCCAGCAAAGCCGCCTCACAAATTCCAGTCGGGAACTTTTTCGAGCCTTTTTCGGCCTTCAATTTCCTGCCGTGTCAAAGGACTTCCGACCAGGCCTACTAAAGCTTGATACCGATCATCCTGCAGAAGAATCGTTTTCCTGTCTAAAAAGTTTGCTTTAAAAAAAGTTCTCAGAGCGGATCGAACGATCTGCGTTTTGGTCGTGCCTTGCGTCTTGGATAAGGCATCCAACCATGCCATCTCGTCATCCGGAATCCGGATCTTCAACATTGCCATACTGTCTCCTTGATGAACTGTTGCAGAAGACACCACCTGTATCCAAAGCCCTACAGATTCCGACGAAGCTTTGAAGTGAGAACCTCAAAAAATTATTCTCGCAACTATCGGTGCATCTCTATTTTTAGAGCAAGGATCTTTGCCATTTCTCAGAAGAAATGACGTCTTCTCGACCTTTACGTATTCTTCGAACCACCTTGTCAGGATGACAGATATCTTCCAGATCGTCCAAATAGTTTTCCAGAGCTTCTTTAACCAATACACCCCTCTGAGCATCCTGTTTCTTTAGCAAACCGGCTAAGGCGCGCCTGCAAGTTTTTGGAAAGCTGAATTTCTAACAACGCGCAATCTCCTGAAAATTTTCAATTCCTTCAAGAGAAGGAAAGGAATCCTCCGAGAACAAAACTCTCTCTAATCCTCTTTCCTAATTATCCTTCTGGAGTCGCAATTAGACAGCCACCGAAACTTGGTATCTCAAAAAATCTCCACGACAGAGCGGCTAAGAATCAATTTCTTCGTCTAAAGGTCTCTTCCAGAAGCCGGTAAGCGGCTTCTTTCATTTGATGAGAATGCTTGATATCCGACTGAATACTAAAAATCTTCGGAATATCATCCCCGATTCCCAAGCAGACAATCTCTATTCCCGCCCGCTTCAGATCCTGTTCGATATCAGTCAGAAGTTCGGCATCGGAACACAAACCGTCCGTGATCAAAAAGATAATTTTGCGGGACTCTCTTCGACTGATAAGCTGAGCCGACGCTGAGTTGATCGACTGCCTTACAGGTGTATATCCGAAAGGTCTTAAAGCACAAAAGCGATCCAAACAAGAAGCAACGGTCTCATCAAAACGCTTGACCTCTAACAGCGTCTGACGTTCAACACCCGGGAACGCATAAACCGAACTTCGACAGCCGTTCACGGAATCCGCCATTCCAGCGATTGCCTGAGCGCACAAAGAACCGGTTCTCATATCTTCGCGTGTCATTGAGCCGCTGCGGTCTAAAAGCACGCACATTGCAACGGAGGGACGAAGCACGGATTCTTCGCATCAGAAGACTCTCGTGTCCCCAACATACAAACGGCTCAATCTCTTGGGTTCCAGGTCCCTGCCGCTTCTCGCATAACGCGTGGGCTGGAAACTGAGTCCCTGCAAGAACCGATGAAACTGCTGGGACCCCCCGCGTAGCAGCTTTTCTGCTTCCGCTTTGAATTCCGGATCTACACGAGGACTGAGTTCACTTCTGACCGTCGGCCAAACGGCGGCTTTACCGGTCGGATTCTCGCCGGTTGCTCCTCGATAGTTTTTATAGTCTTCTTCCATGGCGCGATGGATATCCGCGTCCTTAAGATCATCATCCTCGAACAGAGCGTCAAAGTCCTCCGACTTTTGCTTATCTTTCTTCGGAGTTTTGGCTTTGCCTTTTCCTTTAGAAGAAGCCGATGCACCTTTTGATGAAGAGCCGGCGCCCTGTTGGTCGGAACTGAACTTGTTCTCTTCAGAAAACACCTTTTGAGAGATCGCATGGCTGAACATTTGAGCAATTTCTCGAGCGCACTGTATAACCTCAGTTGTATTCGGACTTCTGACCGCTTCTTCCGCCTTCTGCATAATCCGCTCAAAAAGCTCCTGACCGAACCTCTGCACAAAAGCATTTTTTGCTTCTTCGGAATAATGCTTTGAGCAGTCATATTCCAGCATCAGTGCGGTCATGCACCAATAGCACGTCAGACAAAGAAGTGCTCCCGGCGAAGAATGTTCGTTGATATTTGGAAGCTGCCCTGCTCGAGCCATTTTAGAAAAATGTTCGTTACGCCAAAGGTAGCCGCCCGGATACTTCTTATACCCGATGGCATCAATGCGAACATCTTCCAAAGCATTCACGAGAGAATGAAGGGCGCCGAGCGACGCCACTTCATCAAAGTCACTGTATAAAACGTGGTGAATCTCATGCGTCCCGTGGGACAAGTAGGCGTCCAGCGCATCCTGAGACAGTAGCAGCGGCTCTCCTAAATAAACGGTCTTGCCGTCTGTGCAAGGTGTGCCGGCAAAAACCACTTTGATTTCTTTTCCCGCAGAAAGAGAAGTCAAAATGCCGTTTACCGCTTTCAAAACCGCGGGTAACGTAATCGTTGTCTGAGACAAAATGAAATTCCTAAAAATTATTCCGGAACCGTGTCCCAAGGCTTTCGCCTTGAGACACTGAACAGGAAGTCGGTTAACCGAAAGGAAAAAGCGACCGGCCGCGGGCAATCATGCCTGCCGCTCCGGTAAGCACCTCCCGCCTTTCCTCAACTGAAGGAACGGATACGAGAGACTCTGCCTCTTCCGTCGTGTTCTGCTCATAAGAAGCACCTGCTTGCGCAAATGCTTCCCGAGCTTTTTCCAAACACTCAACAAAAAGCTTTTTGCTTCGGCACCAAACATGGGTCCGGCTGCCTTTGGCAAGCGCTTCTTCGAGTGCGGCGGAAGCAAGAGCAAATCGAGTTTGAGAACAGCTCCAGGAACGAACCCGTTCATAAAGCGTCCTAGCCCGACACACAATCGCTTCCGTGACGTTGGCCGTCTCAAGCGCCGCGCAGATGAGATCGGTCTCATCGGCAAAACGCTCGGCCAACCCGTCAAGAAAAACACCCTTTGAGCTTCGCTTGCCCGTACCGTGCGCGGCCAGAACAAACGCATCAAACTCAAAGCTGATCCGACGCAGAACAAAATTCGTCGGAGGAAAAACGGCTTCTTTCGAACAACCCGGAGGAATGATGCCTTCGAGCCTCTGAGCAAGAATGTCTTCATAGGCCGGCGCAAAAACTTCATCGCGCCGCCTGCAGAATTCTTTTCTCCAGACACTCAAGGCTCGTTCTGCAACGGCAGCATCCTGCCTTCGCATCACGAAACCGTTGAGGTAAGGTTCGCCCATTTCCTGACACAAAGCTTTGGCTCGCGCTCTGAAGTCAAGAAAAGGTTTCAGCATCACGCCCGGAATAATCCTTCGGCGTTTCATAAACTCCGCGCCTTCCTCAATCGAGGTCTGCTCGGTTGTCGTCCCGCTCCAGACACTGATCTGAAAACAAATCAGCACCAGATCGGAATCTTCCGTTTTGCCTTCTTTCTTTTCGGTTGATAAACAACCGCTGTCTTGCCAAAAACCGCGGTTGCCAAACAAATCAGCCATAGGGCCTCCTTAAATAAAAAAGAGAGCCCTTAAGACCCGTCATCCGAGGGCTTAAAGGCCCTCGAATAACGATGGGTTGAGATGACCGAAATCATCTCTGGTTTAAAAGAACGATCGGTCCGTTAGAAAACTGCGCTTAGGCAATATGCTTGCCGATATCGCCGATTTCTAATTCGACCAATTTTTCGACTGCCAACGCGCCGGCTTCTTCCAGACAGTCCGTCAGCGCGATTTTCATCGCACGCCTCAAAGCAGCTCGAGGCTCATTCTTCATCGCCGGAGATCGATAGCTCAAAAGAAGTAAGTCTCTGAACCGCAGTAAGACTCGAGTCGAAATCGTTGCTTCCGCAACGGCTCCGTCCTCCGTCTGACGGCAGTAAGCCTGACGAACTCGGTCCGCCGCCCTCCTCAGACGCACGGAAAATTCTTTCCGCCATTCTTCAAAGGACATGCCTCGGACTTCAAGCTCCGGAGTTGTCGCTTCTAATAAAGAAACTTCAGCCTCCTCGCCCATGTAGTCCATGCGCATTTTCCAAAAGCGGTCGAGCACTGCCGGGTCCTGACTAAAGCGTCCCACATAGCGTGAGCCGTAATCTTCCGTCAGTCCCCGCAGATTGTCGGTCATGACAATCCGGGTTCTCGGATGCGGATGAATCACTTCTCCGGTCTCGGGGATATAAAGCGGAGAGCCTTCAAGCAGTTCATTGACCGACAGCCAAAGATCCGGCGGCGCTGCCGACATCTCATTAACAAGAAACACACAGCCGTGCCGCCAGGCCCTAGTGAGCGGACCGTCGGCAAAGCGCATACTTTTGTCCTTATCAATGACATAGCCGCCGATGAGATCCGTACGGTCCAAGCGGGCGCGTGCGGTAATCGAAATCACCGGCGCGTTCACTCGGGCGCAGTACTGGTTCACAAAACTGGTTTTGCCCGAACCGTGCGGGCCGCTGATAAACAGCGGCTCACCCGAACCGATTTCAAACCAGGCGCTCATGATCGACAAAGCGTCCTTTTCAAAAACATAGGAAGGATCCAAGCGAGGAATGAGGCACCGAAGTTCCGGTTCGATATCCTCTAATCGGTATCCTAAAAGGGATCCGTCCTGCATAAATCCGAAAGCTTCCAGCGAAACGAATTCGTTTAATACCTGTGACATACAAAGCTCCATATAAAAAACGGAGCCTCGTACTCCCTGCGGGGGCACAAAGGCCCCGCAGGGTTAAGTAAAAAACGATGCACTCTATGTTTTTGTCAAACAAACCTGTGCACCGAGGCTTGTTTGGTTTTGAGCCATGAGGACGTCGTTCCAGTCTGAACCCGATTGCTCGGGCAGACGCACTTCGACCTCAATGTCGGGATGCCGCTGTTTGATTTCAGCGGCGCCCGCATAAGCCTCCCTTTGACCGATAAAGTTCTTGTCCGAGTCACCGAAAATGATGATTCTGCGGACCGACTTCGGCGGTACAAAGTTGCGGAAATTAAATGCGGCAACCACCGACCACACCGGAACTCCGAAGAGCTCCGACGCTGACAGCGCCGTTTCAATTCCCTCGGCTAATCCGAGCACGCCGGATTCGTCCGTTTCGGCCAGACGAACGGCGCACCCCGAGAGCTCTTTGCCGAGTACTTTCTTTACCGCCTTAACGGGAGCCTTTCGGCCCTTGTCCAGATAAGTGCGGTGAAGACTGACTCGGTCTCCTTCAGAGTTAACGATCTCGGCCACAAGTCCTTCATAGAAGGAGTGATCCCATGACCGTCCGTCCTCAGAAAGCTGCGCATAACGCAGACGATTCGAGGCACGGAGCGCTGCCGGAAAACACTTTGTCAAACCTCGGCTTCGAAGATAAGCATATGCACTATCTTTCTCGCCCAAGGCATGAGAAGCAGCCCATACTTCTTCTACCGGAGAAGGCTGCTCACGGGTTTTCGTGACTCTGTAGGTTTTCTCTTCATGAATCGGAAGATTGAGAAAGCGGGCCATGAAACGCAGAGCGTCAACGTAGCCGAACTTCTTGATTTTCATCAGAAGATCGACTCCGCTGTGGTAACCGCAGTGACGGCAGAAACTGTCGCCTTTCCCAAACTTGTCGGTATAGGAGAAACGATCCACACCCGCGCACCAGGGACATTCCAGGTTCTTGGTTTTGAAGATCATTTCATCCGCACCGGCGGACAGAAGAATACTTTTGTAGTGGCCTTGAGCACGGGAAAGAATGGTATTCACCGTGCTTTGGCTGATACGAAGTTTGTGGGTAGTAAGTTCCATCGGATTATTCCTTTTAAAGAAAATTCGACGTCCCGCTCTGTCCCCGAATTTTGGCGAACACGGCGGTTCGCCAAAAATGAGAAGATATTCGAAGGGTGGTAAATCCTTCTGAACAAGTTTCGAGTAAATCAAAATAACGTGTCTTGTCTTAACACACGGGCTTATGAAGCAGCCACACATTCAACGCGCCACTATACGGAGATTTTTCTCTTTTAATATGAGTGTTTACCACTAATTTTCAATAGTTTTTATCCCCTCTTTCAGTCTGAAGGCCGGCTTTCTTCTTCCCTCTTAATTATTTATTTCCATCCTTTTGTTTTAAAAGGAATATTTTTGGATTAAAACTCTCTTCCCTATGAGACTTTCTTCTCACTGACTTTCAACTAAATTGTGAGTTTCTGCTTCAGAAATGTTGTTTTGACACCAAAAGCGGCCGATTTACTTAATTTGAGGCGCTCTCCGCCCTTAACTTGTCCCGAGAAGGTACAGTAATGCTATTCATTAGGGTTTCTTCTAACCCATTCATAAATGAGGATATAGAAATGGCTGAAACAAAAAGCGTTGCAGGTACACAGACTGAGAAGAACCTTGCAACTTCTTATTTGAATGAATCCCAATCCTACGCTCGGTACACTTTCTATGCACAGAAAGCCGTAAAAGAAAGCTACTTCCCGATCGGATATGCATTTAACGAAACAGCCGCGAACGAACTCCGTCATGCCAAGATCTTTTTGAACTTCTTGCCCGGCGGAAAGCTGGTTGCCGAAGTTCCGACTGATTCTGTAGCTATTGGCTCCACCGAAGATAATCTTAAGATCTCCATCGACGAAGAAAGATACGAAGGCGTTAAGGCTTATCAGGCTTACGCCGAAGTCGCAGACAAGGAAGGCTTCCCTGTCATCGCCTCTCACTTCAGAGCAATCGCTCAGATCGAACAGCACCACCTGGATCGTTTCCAGACCTATCTTGACCAGCTCCAGAAGGGGACCATCTGGAAAAGAGAAAAACCGATTCACTGGCAGTGTCTGGTTTGCGGTTACATCTACGAAGGGACAGAACCTCCTGTTAAGTGCCCTGCCTGCGACCATCCGTACCAGCATTACATCGGCTTGGACATTTATCAGTAATGAGCAAAAAGGTTTGAACTTCCAGAGTTCATAAGCCTGAATAGCTTGAAGAAACGGCACCTGTTTTGCAGCGGGCGCCGTTTATTTTTGCCTTGTTTTCCGGGGTTTCAATTCTACTGTCCGGCCGATGTTTTTAAAATCCATTGGTTAGAGAAATGGAGCTTTGACTTCTGAATATTCGCTGTATCAAAATTTATTTTTCTGCTTTTGCTTCGGTCTCTGAATATTATTTTTCCCGCTAACGCTTACCTCAGATGAAAATCCTCTCTGCCCTCCTCGTACCTATTCTTCTGCTGTCCGGCTGCGCATCCGTGACGGTCTCTAACATCAATAGTCAGGAATATTTGGTTCAGCGCCGCGGCGATGTCATCTCTCAGGGACGGTTAAGCGATCCGACTAACACGGTTCTCACAGCGCTGGGTCTTTCGAACTGTGAAAACAGAATGCAGTACTGTATCAATTCAGTCGGAGACAGTTCTGTAACGGACAATGAGTCCAAAATTTCTGCACTGGCAGAAATGTGGCTCTTCAAAGCAATGCGTGCGCAAAAAGATGCACAGGTCCTTAAAGATGCAGGTGAATTTCAAGATGAGAACAAACTCAACGCCGAACTTCTTAACGACTATATTCAGACGGCTAAATATTCTTACGCTTATCTGTTTTTCTCCGGCAGAAAAATCAGCGACCGCGCCTTAGAAGATCGACAAACACAGGTGAAGGATTACTACAACTTTGCCGTACAAAATGTCATCGAGCAGCTTTACAGAGCGACTAAAGGCAAAGCGCTAACGGATTTCCCGGTTCGCGAAGGCAAATGGAACATCTATATCAAAAATCCAGAACAGCTATCGGAACACGCTGAAACGGTTAAAGAGCTGATTCCGGATACCGTCCTTTCTTTTAAAGGTCTTAAAAATCAATACTCAGCTGACGGTCTCGGCGCCCGCATGGTGCTCTCCACAGACGACCCCGCAAAGGAAAAAGATCAGCCCTGGCGGCTAATGCCATACTCTTCGGTAACGGCAATGATTTCATTTCCGGGGAAATCTCTGAGTCAAATTCTTACCGCCGACGATGTCGTGATCTCAACGTATGACCCGTCTTTTGTACAGAGCGTCAAAATCGGTAAAACCGTCGTTCCTTTGTCGGCCAATTTCAGCGGCGCTTATGGTCTTTGGCTCGCCAACTCCGACTTCGCCTCTAACGCACTCAGCACGATTTTCGGACACGGAAATATCATCGATAAGCCTACCGTTTATCTGATGCGTCCTTACCGCAAGGACCTTAGGACTATTATCCTCATTCACGGCTTAGCCAGCAGTCCGGAAGCATGGGTCAATACGGCCAATGAAATTATGGGAGACAAACTCCTACGAGATAATTACCAGATTTGGCAGGTCTACTATCCGACAAACGTTCCGCTCCTAATCAATCGCCAAGAGATTGCGGAAGCTATCAATAAGACCATTGATCATTTCGATCCGTCACGCACAAATCAGGCGAGTAAAAACATCACGCTTATCGGTCATAGTATGGGAGGAATCCTCACGAGGCTCCTTGTGTCGGACTCAGGCAACACGATTATCAATGCACTTGAGCAAAAGTATCCTCAAGCCTCCGACAAAATCAACCAAATGGATCCGAAATTCAAGAGCATTCTTCGGTTCAAACCTCTCCAAGGCGTCACAACCGCAATATTTTTAGCGGCTCCTCATCAAGGCACACCGTACGCCGACGCAAGCTGGGCGAGATACCTGGCATCTTTTGTCAAGCTGCCGCTCTCAATCGTGAACAAGCTCGGCGAAATGACGCTGATGATATTCGGTCAGGACTTACCGAGAGAAATTAACATGACCGGCGTGGACAACTTGTCCGCTAAGGATCCTACGATTCGAGTTTTGGCCAAACTTCCGATTTCACGAAATGTGACGTACTACTCGATCATCGGACGAGAAAATGCCGACGGTCCGCTTGAAGAGTCCTCTGACGGGATCGTTCCCTATTGGAGTTCTCATCTTGAAGGAGCGGCCAGTGAGAAAGTCATCGTCTCCGGTCATTCCGTCCAGGAAACTCCTGAAGCCATCATTGAACTAAGAAAAATTCTGAGAAATCAACTCGTTGACCAAAGCTCTTCAAAACACACAAAAGCCTTGATGGCAAATTGATGCTAGAAACTTTTCCTACAACGGCGTGATCAAGATCGAGACAGAGTTGTACGTCCTAGTAACAAGTCATCGGAGAGAAAAGAATGTTTTTTCTCTCCGATGAATGCCGTGGCAACGACATCTGTAAATGTGGAATCCGGGAAATTTTAGAACTTTGCTATCGGTTCGGCCAAGAAATCCACAAGATTTCTTATCTTGATACCTTCAACATCTCCTGCCATCAAGTCAGATAGCGTGAGAACAAGTTTGGGGTAGTTGTCTTTGATCTGCCTGAGCGGTGCAATTTCTCGCTCTAAATTTTCTGGCGTTAATTGGTAGCAGACCTGAACGTAGAAAACGGCCCCATCCTTTGAGGCTACAAAATCCACTTCTAATGTTCCTGTTTTTCCTACTGAAACGCTAAATCCCTTTTGTCTCAGATTCAGGTAAACAAGGTTTTCTAAGATGCCGGCGATATCCGACGGCCGATATCCGAGAACAGAATTTCTGATGCCTACGTCAGCGGCATAGATTTTTTCTTGTGTCTCTAAATACTTCCTGCCTTTTAGGTCAAAGCGTTCCACGCGTTCGATGACAAAAGCATTCTCCAAGTAGTCGAGATAGTTGTAGATCGTTTCAACGCCTAATTTTCGACCTTGGCTCTTCAGGAAATCGGAGATGTTTTTCGCAGAAAAAGTACTACCGACGTTATCAAAAATGAATTGGATGATTCGATTCAATAGTTCACTATCGCGGATGTTATTTCGAGAAACGACGTCTTTCAGCAGAACGGAATTGAAAACATCGCTCAGATACTGAGATGTTGCCCTAGGAGATGCTTGGAGCTCATGAAGTCCAGGCAACCCGCCGAACCTAAGAAAGGCATCGAAGGATTTATGAATGTCCTCGCCACTACTTTTTCTGAATTCTAAAAACTCGTCAAAGGATAGCGGAAACATTTGGATTTCCACATAGCGGCCTGCTAAAAGTGTCGCCAATTCTCCTGAGAGAAGTCTTGCATTCGAGCCGGTCAGAACAATCTCGCAGTCACAATCGACGCGCAAAGCATTGACAACCTTCTCCCACTCTTTAACGTTCTGAATCTCGTCAAAAAGCAAATACACCTTTGTTCCGGCTTGAGAAGAGATTCCGCAGACATAATCATAGAGGGCCTGATATTCCGTAAGGTTTGCGTACTTGAGAGATTCAAAATTGATATAGACAATATTCTTTTCCTCGATTTTCTTTTCATTAACCAGCCAATTTCTGTAGAGGTTGAGCAAGGAACTCTTTCCGGAACGTCTCATTCCTGTGATTGCGCGGATCAGTTCCGAACCGTGAAAAGATATGAGCTGGTTAAGATAGCGATGTCGAGGAAATATCTTCATAATTCTTCTATAAAAGGAAGTTTGTCAATTAGTTATATATGTTTCTTTTATAAAAGAAACTTTTATAATTATATTGTAGAAGTTCTTGTATAAAAGAATTTTTTATTGGGCTAGAATCCCCAAATACTCCACTTTCCCAACTCTTTGGCGCCCCCGCGAATTGTGAACAGTCCTTGATTGGAAAAGTTTCAAACTTGCTAATAAACGAAATTAATCGCTGTCTCAAATGGACCTAAGCCCGCGACAATATGAACTTTAGATTGGGGAGTTTAAATAAAGAAGTGGGATACTGGCGTCCCCAATGGGATTCGAACCCATGTTCTGACCTTGAGAGGGTCATGTCCTAGGCCTCTAGACGATAGGGACTTCGTAGAAATGTGACGAAAGTATACACCGAAAAAGCAGCAGTCAGATGTGGGATTTCTTCGCTTTCTGCGCGTCCTCGATCTCTTTACTGGCAGGAATTTCGCCTGGAATCTCTTTCTACAACTACAAGAAATTGCTATCTGCTTAAATAATAAGAAAATCTAGGAGAAACTCAGTTCCAGTCGACCGTTTTCAATATCTCTGACAAAACGTCTCGGCAGTCTCTGTAAAAAGGTTCTTTCAGCAAATCTTTTCGATACGACAGCTCTACTTGGTCCTGAGTTGCGTTGAATGGAATCCGACAATAGGCCAGCGAAGGAAAAGTTTGAACAAGGATTTTGGCAAAAAACAGGGGAACAAGTGCTATTCGCTCCGTTCCTAATATATAGCGCTCTACTCCGCTGTAATGTGTTGTGATAGCAACAAGCTTACGTTTCCTGTTTCCTCGGCGAAGGATCTCATCTGAAACCCCTTCTGCCCCTCCGAAATGGACCGCAACATGTTCCCGCTCTAAATATTCCTCAAGTGATAACGGCCTTTTTAGGCCGTCCTTTCCGCAATAAAGACAGACATCCTCATGCAAACCAAAGCCTTCCCTGGCAACTTGAGAGCTGTGTGTTCCGCCTCCGGTAATACAGAAATCAGCCTTCCTTTCCTGAAGCGTCTTTTCTGCCAACATCGTATTGGTTTGACGAAAAATCACCAAAACTTCAGGAAAGACCTTTCTAAATCCTTGAACAATCTGAGGCCCAACAAAAAATTCAAAGTCATCCGAACATGCGATCGTGAGTTTCTTCGGACCCCTAACCACAGATTGGTTTAGAACACTTTGGAAACTATTAAAAGCCTTCGCGACATCGGGATAAAGCTTTTCCGCTTTCACGGTCGGAACTAACTTGTGGCCGTCCGTAATGAATAAGGGATCTGAAAAATGCTCTCTGAGTATCTGAAGCTTTCTGCTTACCGAAGGTTGAGAAAGATCTAACTTTCTGGCCGCTTTTGACAAGCTGCGAAAATTGTAGAGTTCTATAAAAACTTGCAGAAGGTTAAGATCCATAAACTAAAAGGAGCACCAGCGTTAAGCCGTGCCCCTTTCCTTTTGGGTTAATGAACTTAGTTAAGTGCTTGTACGGCCTTTTCAGCTGCGAGTCTACCAGAGGTCAAAGCAAAGGAAGATGTTGCGCCCTCTACCTTCAGGTCGTCCGTACTTTCAAACAGACCACCCATGTCCGCACCGACGACATAAAGATTGGGGATCACATCGCCTTGAGCATTCAAAGCCTGGAAATCTTTGTTAATTCTGACACCGCCTAATGTCAGGAAGTAAGTTCTGATGCCTTTGAGAGCATAGTACGGGCCCTTGTTCAGATCGAAACTTTCGAGGTACTCAGGTTTTCGTCCGAAGTCCGGATCTTTCTTGTGGGAAGCATATTCATTAAGCTGCTTCATGGTCTTCTTGAGATTTTCTGCGGGGACACCGATCTGAAGAGCCAAATCGTCTATTGTGTCAGCCTTAAAAGCCCAACCGTTCTTCATACCGACTTCAAATGTCTTCGGCAATTCTGTTAACTTTGTGCCGATAGGAACAATCGCATTGAACGGAATTAAGGCACCTTCATTGATAAGTCGATCATATTTTTTCTGGTCCAAGATCGTGTACATCAAACCGCCGGCTTGAGTCATTGCTGCATACACATCAGTAAACAAGGAACCTCTTGATTCGTTGTAGAAACGTTCTCCGTTGCGATCGACCCAAAGCCACGGCTGAACGAGTGCGCAGCGGCCGTGCTTGAGGTAAGTATCACCGTTAAACTGGTTGATAAGAGGTTCGTGCGGAAGGTAGGGAGCATTCCCAACAACATTCTCCATTCCGGCAATTGCTGCACCGACTTTAACAGCCATATTGATACCGTCGCCTGTTCTGCCGTCACCGGCTGCGCTGCGCAAACGAATCGGCTCAGAGACGGAAAGATCAGAAGAGTCAGTAACGTACTTTTCGATCATGCCTTTATTCGCTGCAAAACCGCCTGTAGCTAATATGACTTTCTTTGCGTTGATGATGTACTTTTCTCCGGTCTTGCTGTTGACGGCCTCAATTCCGACAACTTTTCCGTCTTTCGTAATCAGTTTTTGAGCTGGTGTCTGCATCAGAATTTGGCCGCCTTGTGCTTTGATCTGGTCACTCAATTTAGAAATAACCGTTGAAGCACCGCCTTTGAATAAATGCCAGCAGTTATAAGATTCTCCTTGAGGCCACAAGGTGCGAATGCCACGAATCTCAACTCCTTTATCAACCACCCAGTCAATGGTCTCACCCGACTTGCCGATAAGCTGACGGATAACTGCGGGATTCGTACGATAGTGGTTGAAATCGAGGAAACGATCAATATTCTTTTGGATATCCCACGTAATGCCGTGTTCTTTCTGATATTTCGTGCCTAATCCAAGAGATCCTTCCGGAAAGTTGCCTGCACCTCCTAAAATTGCGGTTTTCTCAAGAAGCACAGGTTTTTTACCGAGTTCAACAGCCTTTGCGGCGGCCGCTACTCCGCTCAACCCGCCCCCGACTATCACAATCTCGGTATCGACAACCTGAGTTGCAAAGCTAATAGAAGAAAGTGATGCAAAAGCCAAAATAGAAACAAATGTTTTTAATTTGAAGGATTTCATAAAAATCTCCTTGGAAAGAATTATTGATATTTTGGCTTTTGATTCTTTAAATTTTTAAATATCTATTATTTGAAAACTGAGTGAAAAGTGATCACAGATTCGGGTTAAAACCAATTCCAAAAATAATTTTGTGTATGCAAAATATTCTTTGTTTTCATTTGAAGATCAGGCTAGGTCTTGCGCATCTCCGTGCAAGTTCCTTCAACGTTCGCCGTCGTCGTGATCACTAATCATCGCTGCGAATGTTGAAGATAAATCGTTCGCAGCGTCACGGAGGCTTTATGAAATTCAATCATCTTCTCGCTGCACTTCTTTCTTCCATTTCCGTCGCTTGTTATGCAGCAGATGCTGTCAGCGGAGCAACGCCTAATCATGCCGCACCCGGCTCTCAAATCAAGAACGTCGATGCTGTAACTTCTGCTTCTATCGTGCCTCAGAAATTGAGGATCTCGGCTAAAGCCACAGGCTTTACCGACAGCAAGGCAAAGAAAGTACTTTTTGTTGTCGGTGATCCGCGCTTTGACCAATCCTTAGAAGGTTTCTTGGTCAACACCGCCGCGAACTTCTTCCTCAAGAAAGGCTATGAAGTAGAGATCAGAGACCTCTACAAGATCAGGTTCAATCCGGTCATCACGCCGGAAAACTTCTACCACGCCAAAGACGGCTTCGGCCAAACCCCGGACGATATCAAGCCCGAACAAGCTCTTGTCTCTAAAGCCGATTACATTATTTTCTGCTATCCGAACTGGCACGACAGTCCGAATGCAATCACCAAAGGCTACATGGAGCGTGTATTTTCTAAGAAATTTGCTTATCAGGACACGCCAAAAGGCTTGGAAGGACTTCTCAAAGGAAAAGGCATCTACACCATCATGAATGCCGGATGGCTTGGCGGCGGCCAAGGCAATGTCGGTGACGGAATCGGCAAACTTGATGCAGTGTGGGACAAATATCTCGGTGCCTACAAAGTTGTTGATGATGACACAGCTGGCTTCTGGGGCGCCAAAAATCTCGGTCGATTTGTCAACGATCAAAGCCCGAGCAATTTGAATCCGCAGTACCAACAAAAACTTCAGAAACTCGCTTCGGTTTTAGATGCCAGGCTTGAAAGAGACTTCTTCAGGAATAAGTAATCGGTTTAATTAATCTGCCCCACTGCCCCTATGAACGGCCGACAATCTTTGTCGGCCATATTTATTTTCCCAACTTAACCAAGACACAGTTACACATCACAGGCTGAAAAAACTGAATTTCTATCGATGTTCCTCTTTGTCGTAGCTGTTGTAAAACACTGCGTTAATAGAGATGTTTTAGGCCCCGTCTTATGAACAATGTTGTTAACTTTTCGACAATTTGCCCGTATCCGAATCAATCTCGTTGTCTACAACTTTTGCTCTCGGATGATGAAAACTGCGTCTTCGGACTCGGCTTACAGAGCACCTGACCAATTTCAGCGATTGTTATTAGATGCTTGGTAGCAATCGGACGTTTGCCAGACACAATCACACGTTGAAAGAGAAAACACTTCTCACACCGTTCACTTTACTCGAGCGGCAATTTCTGCAGCTTCACGCCAAAGCTTGAGGATGCGAGGGCGTCGCACAGCAAGCGGTTTTCCATAATATGGAACTGTAAAAACCTTATTTTTTGCTAGCGCATCGGGAACGATACGTTCATGAATTTGGAATTGCGCTAATGCTCTCTGAATTCCAAGATAATCTCCTGTGATCGCAATCCAATCCGGATTGAAAGCTAAGAGAGAACTTAAATCTTCAATTTCTACAAGCCCTGGAATCACGGTTTTATAATCGGCTTCTTTGATCGGATTATGAGCGCAGAGTGCTGGGTAAAGATCTTTGCTCAATTCGGAGGCATCAGAGAGCGCAAATAAGAAGATTCGATCGTCCAGTGGATGACGAATGGCTAGAAGCGCCAGAATAGATTGAGAACTAAGCGGTGAATAACGTATTAGCTGTTCTTGCTGCAAACGATACTCCCGAACAATTCGCTCAGCACGCGTTTCCTCGCCAAAAACTCTGCCGATTTCAAGGAGCGTTTCAGTGGGATCTTGAAAAATAGTAAGAATTTTGACCTGCACGCCTTCTGCTTCAAGTTTTGGGGCCAAAAGCGCTGGGTTAATATCAGAGCCAGGATTATTTTCTAGAAGAACATACTCTATTTCACCGCGACGAATGGCTGTGGTCAAGACCCTTTGATCCTGCATTACACAAGAAGTGCATTCAAGTAGTTTTTCATTTGGATGAAAATACTGCATATTCGGAAGCTCTCCTCCGATTAGGGCTTTGCCGAAAATCTTTAGTTCCGCCAAGGCTTCAATTGCGCTGTCCCCAACAAAAACTGCGTTTTCATATCTAGGAAATGGGACAAAGACGTTTCTTCCGTGTGTTGACATAAAAATCCTTCATTTGTAGTACTTGGTCTGCGTGTCTAAGGAGAACAGATTGATGAGTCACCAGCAAAATTGCCGAATTTTTGAGCTCTAGGCGAAGCATCTCCGTCATGGCTTCAGCGGTTGTCTCATCTAAGGCAGAGGTAGCTTCGTCTAAGAGCAGTACCTGGGGTTTTAATAAGAGCATTCGGGCAAGCATGAGCCGCTGCTGTTCCCCGCCACTGAGCCTGTGTTGCCAGTCGACTGTATGATTCAGAAACGGTTCAAGTCGACCGAGTCCAACTTTTTCGAGAAGCGCAAGCGCCTTTGTATCACTCACTTTATCGGGCAACTCGGGGTAGGTAAGGTTAGCCTTTAAGGTTCCTTTAAAAAGATAAGGCTGCTGTGTAATCCATAACTTCTGAGAGGGGGATTCAACCATTCCGGACGCAAAGCGATCGAATCCTGCAAGAACTCGAAGAATCGAACTTTTACCGCTGCCGGAAGGGCCTTGCAGGACCGTTAATTGTCCTTGCTTAAGAGTCAACTTCACCTTCAGTCGCTCGTCCTGACTGCGTTCAGGAATGCATAAGTAAAAATCCGCTTTAAGTCCTTTTGTAGATGTTGAGTAACAGACTGTTTGTTTATGCTTTTCGTTAATTTCTTCGATGGCGTAATGAAGTGTCGACAGACGTTCGTAGGTTGCAGCAAATCTAGCGAGCTGCTGATATGACATGGCAATCCATGAAAGAGAGCGGGCAACATCGATAAACGCGCCTCGAATTTGCATGAGACCACCCAACTCAATCGTCCCCGCAAAAAAAGCCGGTAGAGAAAAGAAAATCGGCGTCAGATGTGTCACTTGACCGGTACCAACCGAAAAGTATTCCAGATTTCTTTTCTTTCTAAGGATTTCAATAAGAACGTTCAGGAGTGAAGAGAATTTTCCGTTAAGTTCTAACCGTTCTACAGATGTCCCCTTAAGACCCGCGATAGATTCGGCATGAGTGCGTTTTGCAAGGAGTGAAGAACGAAAATCTGCCTCTCGTTTTTGAGAATCAAAATTGAGTCGCTTAAGTTTTCTGCCGATTAAATGCGTGATAAGTGTCTCCAGGAAGGTATAAATGAGGCATACCCAAAACATGTAACCGGGAATGGAAAAACCAAAAAGGGTTAGGGGACCTGAGAGATTCCACAAAATAACTGAAAAACTCCCGATCATGAGAACGGAATTAAAAAAACTAGTGCATAAGTTTAAAAAAACTGAGACAGCATCGCGAATATCTTCGGCAATTCGCTGATCCGGGTTGTCAGGTTCTTTATTTTCCAAACGCAGACAATAAAAAGTGGCATTTTCCGAAAGCCAGCGATTAAAAAATCGGTGAGTGAGTTCTCGGCGTGCGATTAAAGCAGCCCTCCCCTGAAGATAGTCAGCTGTAACCAAAACCAAGATAATGGCCGAACAAAGCAAGATAAAGTCATACAGACAACTGAAAATTTCTTCTTTATTTACAACTTGAAGTGCGTTGTAGAAACGACCGTTCCAGTCGTTTAATGCAACAGCTAGTTTAATGTTGATGAGATAGGCTGCAATAACAACGCCCAGGAGAAACCACATTCGCCATTGACGAAAGGTAAAAAAGGTCTCGCGAAGAAAGGAAGGGAAACTCCCCTCCTTTGAGCGTCGTATGAACATGAAGGGAGATAATTGATTAGAAGGTTGCACTCAGCCACGCTCTGTAACTTCTTCCTACACCGTATCCGCCGTTGAGATAGCGGAACTTCTTATTGGTGATGTTATCGACCGAGAAGGTCAGCGTGAAATCGCCCCAATCCTTGATCTGAGGTTTCCACGTGAGGCCCAAAGTGTGTGTTGCAAACCCACCGAGCTGTTTATATTCGCCGCTATTCCAAGCGGTCTCTAGATTGCTCTTGCCTCCTTTGAAGAGACGCATACGATACCATCCGTTAACATTCCAAGGCTTGTAGGTATAACCGGCTCTAAGAGTTGCCTGCATTGGAGTGAGTCCCGGAATCTTTTCTCCTGTGTTTTTATCTTCCGCATGCAAATAACCGTAAGACAAATGAAAATCAGCGTTGCCTGGATAGTAATCCGCGGAAGTTTCAAAACCGGTCTTTAATGCTTTACCTACGTTATCAATGGAGTAGTAAAGAATCATGTCGCCGTCATCGGTAAAGTCCATATCTCCCGTGGCTCCGGCATTGATGAGGTTCTTCACGCGGTCGCGGAAAACGTTGGCATGAAAAACAAAACGGTCGGAGTCAGAGAATAAGCTCTTATAGTCGCCGTTGACTCCGATCTCAACGTTAATAGATTCTTCGGGTTTGAGATCCGGGTTAGGAAGAACGACTGAATACATTCCAAATTCCGGATACTCAATAGAAGTGTAGAGTTCATCCAAGAAGGGAGGACGATAGCCGGTTTGAACCGAGGCGTAGAAGGACAACTGCTTGGAAGGCGAAAGCGTTAACGTAATACCCGGAGTTACTTTACTGTCGCTTCGTGAAGCCAACCCGAATTTATCGTTGTTATCTGTCGTCGGTTTGCGGTTGTAATAAGACCAGCGAAGAACAGGAGTCAGCGTCAAATACGGATTAATTGCGTATTCATCTTGGATGAAGAGTCCGGCATCATAGCCTTTAGATTTCGGACGACTTCGGTCGGGACGACCGTAAACATCAGCAGCTTTTTGCTTATTCAAGGACGCATCAAAACCATACGTTAAAGAATGTGTTCCTCCTAATCCAAAGACGGAGGTGTTTTGCGTGTTAATACTGTAGGAGTCAAACTTGTCCTTGAAATACGCTTCATTGTTGTAGGAAGTACCGTCGAACTTATTGTCAAGTTTCATGTACTGCATATTGACAACAAGATCCACCCAATCTCCGGAGCTATATTCCCAACTGCCGCTCAGTCGGTGCTGTTTGAGACGGTATTTAGCTTCATTATCTGTGCGACCCTGATCCAGCTTGTTCTCATCGTAGTTATAACCGATCGAGAAAATAGAATCATCCGAAGGGGTAAAACTGAGTTTAGATGTGAATGAATCGTATTGAGCGTCTCGAGGAGTTTTAGACCTTTTGCCGTTGGAAGAACTGACAACTTTGCCGCCGTCTCGATGTGAAAAACCGATGACTGCATCCACAGGTCCCTTCCTGCCGTAAAGCCATGCCGCCTGTCCGAACTCGTCGGCATCGTTGTTGTAGCCGGCTTTGAGTTTGGCACCAAAATCTCGTCCTGGCTTGAGAAGATCTGCCGCCGTTTTGGTGGTAACTGCGATTGTTCCGCCGATGCCGCCGTTACCGTAAAGTGAAGATCCTCCGCCACGCCTAACCTCAATCTGCTTGATCATTTCCGGATCAGCAAACATGAAAGCGGGACGGTTGCCGCTCATCGTGTAATTGTCTTGACGGACTCCGTCAATCAAGTATGTGATTTGATCAGAATCAGATCCTCGGATTGAGATTCGAGTGAAGACCGGACTATCCGGGGCTTCCATCATAACGTTGGGAATATCCAACAGCGCGTCGCCAAGCGTTTTGGGATTATCCTGCTCCAGCTGACCGTCTGTGATAACGACTAAAGAGGACGGAGCTTCGTTGAGTTTTTTTTCTGTTCGCGTCGCAGTAACAACTACCGGAGCCGTGACGACCGTTTCCGAGTTGGAGGGTGTCTCTTGGGCTTGAACTGAGGGATAGGTGACAGTTGCCAGAACAGAGGCAGCAATTGCAGTCAATGTAAAAGGTTTCATAATAAAATAGAAATGAGAATCATTTTCAATATTTTATTCTTTAGCTAACTACTTTAATTAAAGATAGGTTGGTACTTTCCCTATGGGGAAAAGAGATAATATAAAAAAGTATTTTTTTATCAATTGAAAGTAGATATGGGAAAATATAAATAATGATAAGAATTATTATCATTTATATTTATAGCGTGTTTTGGGGATGATAATCTTGGTGACTATGAACTCCGGAGATAAAAGACAGCCTCTACTCTTCTCGAATCGACAGCCCTAAATGAATCGTGAAAAAACCTCTAAGTGCATCCATGATTCTCTGTCTTTCATCCGACAGAACCCAAATCAATTAAATTGCCAATTTGATCATCAGATGATCTACGTATAATCTAAATGTTCATCCGAAAGGGACCATTGCGTGTTCAATCGATCTAAAACAAATAAATACTCCTGGACCGCCAAACTTTTTCTTTGCGCCCTGCTCGCTTTCTTTTTATTCGAGCTTCAGTACGTCGGCCGAATCCTCCTCTTCGACTTCGTCAATCCGTCGTCAAGCCCATACATCCGCGCCGAACAGGAAAGACTGCTGGAAGAAGGCCAGCATTCGATTCGGTATCAGTGGGTAGATTACGATCAGATTTCTCCTTATTTAATTCGAGCTGTCGTGGCCGCAGAAGACGCGGATTTCATGCATCATCACGGACTGCGCTGGGATGCCATCAAAACGGCAGCAGAAAGAAACCTCCTCTCCGACAAACGCGCTCCCGGGGGTTCGACGCTCACTCAGCAGACCGTCAAGAACCTCTTTTTGTCTCACGACAGAAGCTACTTCAGAAAAGCACAGGAAATCATTCTGACACCGATCGTAGAAGCTATTTGGGGCAAGAAAAGAATCCTTGAGATCTATTTAAATATCGCCGAATTCGGCAACGGAATCTTCGGAGCACAAGCCGCTGCCCGTTATTACTTCAATAAGAACGCGGCAAACCTTTCTCGTGCTGAAGCCATCCGCTTGGCCTCGATCTTAATTAACCCGAAGAAATATCAGTTTGTGAAGTCGGCTCCGCTCATCAATCGTCGCGTGAATCGAATCTCTCACGACCTGAACTTAGTCCAAATACCTCAGAAAAAATAAAAGCGGCCGAAGCCGCTCTCAAGAATAAGATTCTTTCTTACTGTTTTGCCTCGTCTTCCAACGAATCTTCGTACATGCTGAGGATCACACCGGTTGTGATCAGCTCAATGTCATAGTCCATCGGACCTTTCAGTGCGTCCTGGAAAACCGTGGCCATAGCACCGCCGCAGTCTTCGCATACATGCATACGGTGAGCCGGATCTTCGTCGGCATAGACGTACTTCAACTTGTTGCTGTTGGTATTGCCGCACAGTGCGCAGCGAATGCGCTCAAACGGCCACTGAGTTCCGCAGCAGGAGCAGAAAAGATAACGGTTGTTGGAGTTGCCTTCCGTGCCTTCGCTGACGGAAGAAATCGCTGCAGGAGCACCGCAGGTCGGGCAGCCCAAAGGGGCATCGCCGGATTTGGCTTCGTCGACTTTGGAGAGCTCGTGCGTCATGTCTTCGCCGAGATTCCGGAAATATCTGCGAAGAACGTTCAGCAGAAGACCGGCGATAACAGCCATCATGTCTTCATCGGCTTCTTCACCTAAAACTTCTTTCGTAGCGACTTCGTAGAAGGCTGTCGGATCTTCACCGGCAAGTTTGATCGTTGCATCGGTAAGTTTGTTCCAATCCAAAGCTTTCAGCTTGGCAACTTGTTCATCAACATTGATGACGCCCTTTTCAATAAAAGCATCCTGAAGCTTCTGAAGATCCTTTCTGAATTCGGCAGGATTAATTTGAAGCGGGCGCAGCGTCAGGTACGGAGTTTTACTCTTGATCGCCTTTTGAGCTGTCTCGATATCAAAATTATCTTCTACGTCTGCAACCTCAAGCTCGTCTCTGACGTCATACATAGAATTGGCGTAATCCGTCAATCCTTTCCAATCAATGCCGTCATCGCGTTTCAGATATCCTGCAATTGCAGCCTGTCTCGAACTCTTTGTCATGTTTTTTCCAAAAATTCAATCAGATGGTGACGCTCAATTCTAATTCAAGGAATTAAACTTCACCTTCGGTTATTCGGACTAGTACTTTCGTCTAATCTTAAGTTTCTCAAAATCAAACCGTATTAGAGTGGCAGTAGTATCCGCTTTTTCTCAAATAAGGACTTCAATTTCATGCAATCAATTGTTTCCCGCAGAAAGATCCTCATCGCTTCCTTAGGCGCTGCCGCCGTAGGCTTAACAAGAACTGCTCAGGCCGCTCCCGCAAATGTACCCTCCATTTGGGACGGAAAGAAAATGTATGACTCTTTCCTTAAAGACGGTACCGGCTTCAGCTTCCCGCACAAACCCAACGCTCCTGTCGCTGTTGTCGCATTCGATACTCAGTGCCCGGACTGTATGCGTTTGCTTACCCGTATTAAGCCCTTACTCAATGATGTTGATGTGATTTTCTACCCGATTTCATACATGAACATCCATTCCGAACCTCAGGCAACAACGATCTTGATGTCTAAGGATCCCTGCAAGACTTTTGAAGAACAGCATGAACACTTCAAAGATCCGGACTTCCGTGGTATCCGCTACGACGTCTCCAAGCTTCCTGAAGATCTGAGAAACAAAGTCTGGACAAACACCAAACTGCACAGACGCTCCGGCTGCCGTGCCGTCCCCTACGGTGTCTTCAAGAACAGCAAAGGTGAGTACGTTCCCTTCGATGAGAACCTCACGACAGAAGAGTTGAAGAAAGTCTTCGAACTGAACTAACAATTCTCGAGCCTCCTGACGGAGGCTCTAATTTTTTCTGGGTCTATTCTCAATTACTCAGGCCTCTTTAACTTTTCCGTCGCGGGAAAAAAATAGACCAAACCTTTATTTCATCCCATAAATCTTATTGCTGTATATCCTTAGTAATGAAATCATCACGATATGTCATTACATTAATAAAATCTAAAAAATATTAAAGAGGAACGAAATGGCTCGAACAGTCAACGTTAATTTTCGTATGGACAGCGAGTTGAAGAAAGATATGGAGCAAGTCTGTATGGATATGGGGCTGTCAATGACTGCCGCTTTCACTATCTTCGCTAAAACTGTCACTCGCGAAAAACGGATTCCTTTTGAAGTCTCAGCCGACCCTTTCTACTCAGCCAGTAATATGAGGCACTTGCAGAAAGCAATCGCCGATTTAAATGCAGGTAAAGGCGTCGAACACGAACTTATTGAAGACTAGATTTGACCAATTAATTGTTAGTTTCTTACCTTCTAAAAACAAACGGCTCGGATCTTTCACTGACCCGGGCCATTTTCTATTGATTAAGAAGCTACTTCGAACTTAATTTTCTTCGCCGAACCACTTCTTATAAATTCTCTGGAACTCACCGCTCTTCTTAAGAGAAGCAAGAGCCTTGTTGATTTGAGCTACCAGCTCTTTATTGCCTTTTGTCACGGCAATACCATATTCTTCGGCTTCCATCTTCGGTCCGACCAAACGGCCCTTATTGCCGCCTTGAGCAACGTAGTAAGCCACAACCGGGAAGTCCTGAATCACGGCATCAACACCGCCGTTTTGGAATTCCAGGAAAGTCTCGGCGGCATTAGCGAAAGTGACCACTTTTGCACCGGGAACTTTTTCAGCTCTGAACATACCCGTTGTGCCGACCTGAGCACCGATCTTCTTGCCTTCCAGATCTTTAATAGATTTGGTTGTTGTATCAGACGACGGAACCATAATGATCAAACCGGAGGTGTAGTACGGATCGGAGAAGTCGACGAACTTTTTACGCTTTTCGTTAATGGTCATACCAGCGATAACGGCATCCACAATACCGGTGCGCAATGCCGGAACCGTCGCGTCAAAGCCCATGTTCTGGACCACGACTTTGTATCCGAGTTCTTTACCGATCGCACGGATCAAATCCATATCGAAACCCGTGAAATTCTTACCGTCTTCGGCCAAAAACTCGAACGGAGCAAAGCTCGAATCTGTACCGACAAGGAGGACGCCGTCTTCAATAGTCGGGGACTTCGCAAAAGAAGCCGAGACGGGCAGCATGCTTAAAGCGCAAAGGAACGCTAAAAGATTTCTTCTGAACATTGAAAATTCCTATAACTAACGTAATGAGGTTATTGACAAAAAATAGTTTAGGAAATTTATCCTTACAAATTCCATTTTTGAAAAGTTTTTGCTTCATCCGTACGGATGATGAGTTTTTCAAGTCAGAATTTTTTCTCTTTGAAATTTCTCAAAAAATTGAGTTTGCTAAACTTCAGCTACCGAGTTTTTGGCACACCTCGTTTTTGCCTTCAGATCCACAACTGTCAGAACTTCATTGAATTTTGTTTCTCTCTACGATGTCGCCTCGCTTCCTTTTTTCAACCCGCTTTATTCTTGCCTCAATTGCCGCGATCTCTTTAATCCTTACTTCCGGCTGCCAATCCATAAAGGACAAAAAGGAAGTAACCGTTGAAATCCTTCACTCCAACGACATGCACTCTCACTTTGCAGGCATTAAAAACGGAAGCGCCTGCATCACGGAAAACGACTGCGAAGGCGGTTACGGCCGAGTTGCCGAATACGTAAAAGAAGTAAAGGAAAGAAATCCTAACGCTATTTTCTTGGACGCCGGCGACCAGTTCCAAGGCTCATTGTTGTATGTGAATTACCATTCGCCGTTAGTCGGCAAAATCACAAACAAGATGCAGTATGACTTCGCAACCTTCGGCAACCATGAATTCGACGAAGGCTGTAAGGCGTTGTCCGACTACGCTAAAAACGCGGATTTCCCTCTTCTGGCAGCCAACCTCAAACCGGCGCCGGGTTGCCCTTTGAGCAAAAACCACATCGCGTCTTTCACCGTCATAAACCGACCGGACGCAAAAATTGGCATAATCGGTTTAGCCAATCCGGATGTCGTGAACCAGTCAAAGGCTTGCAAAGACACAAAGTTTGTCGATCCAGTCGAAGCAGTCAAAGAATCTGTGAAAGCGCTTCAGGCTCAGAACGTTAATATCATCATTGTTTTGTCTCATCTCGGACTACCTTTCGATGAGGAGTTAGCAAAATCCGTCAGCGGTGTAGATCTGATTGTCGGCGGACATACGCACGATTACATAGGACCAGGCTCTCCTTTAGGGCCCTATCCGATCGTTGAGAAATCTCCAAGCGGCAAGCCGGTCCTGATTGTGACAACATCGGGCGAGACAAAATATTTAGGCCACCTGGAAGTAAGCTTTAACAAGGAAGGCACGCCGACAGGCTGGAACGGTGAACCGGTACGTTTAGGCAGAGCCGGCGGCTCACCTGAAATCACGAAGATCATCAATCAGGCAGCCGAACCTGTCATCAAAAGTAATTCGACAGTCGTCGGAACCAACCTTGTAAAAATGAGAGATGGCCTGGATCCATGCCGTGAAGGGGACTGTCTGTCCGCGATGGTCACCACAGATGCAATGCTGGATTACGCGCGGCCAAAGGGTGCCTCCGTTGCATTGATTAACGGCGGAAACTTCCGCGCCGCCCTTCCCGTCGGCAAAATCACGCAAGGCGACATCGACAATCTGCTCCCGTTCAAAGATAAGGTCTTGCTTAAAAAATACACAGGCAAAGAGCTTTTCGAAGCCGTAGAGCACGGGGTCTCCGACGTTGACGGAATCGGTCCGAGAATGATCCAAGCGTCCGGACAGAGGTACACCTACTGCCCCACTGCTCCTGTTGGGCATAGAGTTAGGTCCATTGAAGTGCAGGACAAGGACGGCAAGTGGAAGCCGTTGAAGGACAACAAAGTTTACGTCGCGGCGGTCGGTGCTTTCCTTGCTTCCGGAGGAGATGATCACAAAGCTCTGGCTCGCGGCGTCCAAATTTCGAAATCCGGGCCTTTAGTTGCCGATGTTCTGAAAGCTTATTTAAAGAAGAAGTCTCCTATTAACAAAACACCTGAACCAAGAATATCAACGGTAAAGGAACCGCCCGGAAAGTAAAGAAATGAGAGAGGCTGCAATGTCACTAAACAAGCAGCCTCTTCTTCTATCTCATATTTCTCAACTATGCATTCGGAAGCCAAGAATCTCTCTGGCGAGTATGTCTCGGCGCCAAATGCTGAATATCCATGATTCGGTGCATTGAGTCTGTGCGGGTACTGTTAAAGACAAGATATAAGGGATCAAGCGTGACAGATCCTGCCTTGTCAGAAGCAAACTTAGCTGTTCCGCTGATCATTGCATTCCAGTCCACCAGCTTCACAGAAGAGCGTTCGGCGTTTTCTTCGGCTCTCCACAATAGAGCGTTTCTTAACGGAATCAGTGGGAAAAGGAAAACGTAAGCCGTCAGCGAGAAAAGGACCAAGGCGACGCCATGGTTTACATCAAAACCTGAGGAAATACCAAGTCCTTGGAAGAACCAAGGCTTGGCAGAAAAGTAACTCAGTAAGCAAAAAAAGATAAATGAGAGGATTATGTAAGGAAGGTAAGCTCTGAAACCGGTTTGGTATTTGTATTGGCCGATTTCATTGGCAATCATGGCCTCAATCTCAGACGGATTAAGACGTTCAACAAGGCTCTCGGTCACAATAACTTTCTTATTGGTTCCGAAGCCGGAGATAAATACACCACTGCCTGAACCGAGGCGATCCGAATTCGCGACAAAGACACCCTGTGATTCAAAACCAATCTTCTTTAAAAACTTATCCAGCCTGCTCTTTAATTCTCCGTCAGCCAATGGATGTGTCGAGTAAGCGACTGATCTGCTGACCATCGAAGCGCCAATCACAAGAATGGCAGAAACGGCCCAAGCAAGAGTCCACCAATAAGAGGTTCCAAAAGACCAGCATGTGAGGACAGCGGAGACGATTACTACAAAGAAGACAACATTACTCACTTTGCTGCGTGAGGAACCGAAGTTTCTAAGGATCAAATATGAACTGTTCTTTTCAGGATTCTTTGCAACGGCAAGAAACAGAGCGTTAATTACCAGAAATGCTAAAGCAACGCCCAAAGCAAAAAGAATCTGTGTGAAAAGACCGTTCCCAAGCTGATTCGTCAGCAAAGTAGAAAACCAAGTGATTCCGCCGCCGAAGGTCAGCAGAAGCACCAAAACTAAATTCGAGAGATGCCGGATCTCATTAACCTTATCAGCATGCAGGCGAGCATCAGATGCCGCTTTGTGGGCGTCAAGAGAAACAAGACCTGAAAACACATGCGGAACTTTATTCCGATGTTCCTTTATCGACTTAGCCTCTCTCAAGTAAAGGTAAAAACCCAATACGAGATTCGCAAAGAGGAATATTAAAAACAAACTTTCAAAAATCAGTGCGTCATTCATCTTAATTGTAAAACCCTCTAGAAGAGCGCTTTGTCTTGGCTTGTAAGATAGCGAATGTAAAAAAGAAGAGAATAGAAATCACACCAATCGGAGCAAGCTCATTTCACGCAACAATATTTGAGCAAAGGTTGCGACGCTTCGTCGACTTAGAGAATTCGTTTCTCAGAAATTTCTCGAATCTGTTTGATGGTTAGATTCTGTAGATAGTTTAATTTTTAGGATCGACATTAAACAGTTTGAGTAATTAGCACATGCTGACTTTTTCCGAAAAAACGAAAATGTGTTCTTTTAAGAAATTAAGTAATGTTCATCCTCAAAGTCTATTTTTTCCATGCTTGCTGTTCGGATAACTAGCGAAGAAGGGAAGATTTGATAAATATTTCCCCTGATGGGGCAAATAGTAAAAATAACATATTGTTTTAAAAGAAATAAAAAGTAAAAAAACTCTCCCTGAAAGAGAGTTTTTAATATAAAAATATGTTAATATAAAATTATATTAAAAGGAGGTTAGATGAAATGTTCGGAATTTAAGAAGCTGTTAGAAAGTCTTGGATGTGAGATCCGAGATGGCTCAAATCACTGGATCGCCTATCGCAAGGGCTATAGGCCACAACCGATACCAAGGCATCCTAGCCAGGAAATTCACGAAGGATTACGAAAAACTATCGTAAAAAGACTTGGCTTCTAATCCGAACCAACCAGAAGTAAGCAATTTAATTATGGAGTTTTCAATGTTTACCTATCCAGCGAAGATTACTAAAGATGGCGATTTTTTCCTTGTCTCTTTTCGTGATTTTTATGGTAACGAACCTGTCACACAAGGTCAAACTTATGAAGAGGCGCTTTCCATGGCCTCCGATTGGCTTTTGTCAGAGGCAACCATTGCTCTGGACGATAAAGAAAAATTGCCTAAGGCTTCCCCTGCAAAAAAGGGAGAAGTACTAATCAGAATGCCCCTTTCGGCTCAAATTAAACTGAGGCTTCTCTATGAAATGATCGATCAGTCGATATCTGGGTCTGAATTAGCAAGAAGAATGAACATCAAACGCCCGAGCGTTCAAAACATAATCAAAGCGGACCATGCAACAAAGATAGATACCCTTCAACGGGCCTTCAATGCTTTGGGAAAAGAGTTAGTTGTGGAGCTTCGGTCAACTACCTCGGCCTAAAGGCCGAGGCTTGAAAAAGCCTCTAGTTGACTAGCCTCAGGCCGTCGTTTGGCGGACTACGTTGGTTGGGAATGTACAGGCACCGCGGGATGCAGATCCTAGTCCCGCGCTCTGCGGCCGATGGTTAAAAGCTCTGAGAGGTAGGAGCGGTGCTGTCGGCTTGAAACCCCTTCCAACATTGGCGAAGGATCACAACCGGTCGAAAGACCGAGGAGATAAAACTTGAGAGTATTTGTCCTAAACAAACGCGGAAAACCGCTGATGCCCTGTTCACCGGCAAAAGCGCGCCTTCTGCTTAAAGAGAAGAAAGCTATTGTGGTAAGGCGAACGCCTTTCACTATTCAGCTGACGATTGCAACGGGTGAGACCAATCAGCCGGTGAGTCTGGGCGTTGATGCCGGGTACAAACATGTCGGCCTTTCCGCATCCACGGAAAAGGCTGAACTTTATGCATCAGAAGTCGAACTGCGGCAGGACATCACCGATCTGCTCTCTGCTCGTCGCGCGTTACGGCAGTCGCGCCGCAACCGCAAAACGCGCTACCGCGCACCGAGGTTCGACAACCGCATCCGCACCAAGCGCAAAGGCTGGCTTGCACCGTCGGTTGAAAACCGAATCAACGCGCACTTGTCGCGCATAGAAGCAGTTCTTCGACTGCTGCCGATCACGAAGATCACCGTGGAGACGGCGTCTTTCGACACGCAGCTGCCGAAGAATCCGGACATTGCGGGGAAAGAGTACCAAGAGGGCGAACAGCTCGCCTTCTGGAACGTCCGAGAGTATGTCCTTTTCAGAGACGGCCACGTTTGTCAGCATTGTCACGGCAGATCGAAAGACCCGGTGCTCAATGTTCATCATCTGGAAAGCAGACGTACCGGCGGAGATTCGCCGGGCAACTTGATTACGCTTTGTGAGACGTGCCATAAGGCGCTTCATCGTGGAGAAATCAAGCTGAGTGCCAAGCGCGGGCAGTCGCTCCGTGCGGAAGCCTTCATGGGAATTATGCGCTGGGAGGTACTGAACCGTCTGAAGTTGTCGCATCCTGAGCTGGAAGTGAACAACACCTACGGCTACCGGACTAAGCACGCGCGGATCGCGAACGGTATCGCTAAGTCGCATTGTGCGGATGCTTTCTGCATTGCCGGCAATCTCGGCGCCAAAAGGCTCGGCGAATTCTTCTTTCAGAAGCAGACGCGTCGGAATAACCGCCAGATTCATAAGTTTTCCATCCTCAAAGACGGCATTCGAAAGCGCAATCAGGCGCCCTTTGAGGTCAATGGCTTCCGTCTTTTTGACAAAGTTGCCTGCAAGGGAGAAGAAGGCTTCATTTTCGGCCGTCGATCATCCGGGTACTTTGATGTTCGAAAGCTTGACGGAACCTGCATTTCGGCAGGCATCAGCTACAAGAAGCTGCATCTTCTGGAAAAGAGACGAACCTATTTAACAGAGATTCGAAAGGAGAAGGCGCTTCCTCCCCTGCCTGGAGGCAGTGGTCTCCGCGCCTAAATGTGATGAAAAGGCCTGATTGCCTCGGTTATCAGACCTTAGATTTTACTGTAAGAAAGTAAGTTATTTGATTTTCATTTTCTCAGTTCTTAGTATTACGTATAAAGTTCAAGGTTCAGAGTGGCTCAATTTTCCCATAAGGTTTTGAGGTTCTCCAACTTTTGTCTTGCTGAAAGAATCTTCGGATCTTTTTCGCCTTCCTTCAACTGACGCAAAAGCCCTTTGAACTCTTTTTCAGAAAGGATCGTTCGACTGTCTTCCGTTGATGCAGTTCTACCTGTCAAATGAAGAATGTCCAAAACTTTTGCTTTAGCTTTCACTTCTACTCCGATGTTGAAAAAGGAACTGTCAATGCAGAAAATCTGAAAATTGCGGTGAAATCCCGTCGGTCCAAATCAGCCGATAGCGTAGTTCAATTTTAAGCGTCCCGAACCCGAGTAGATCAGGAGAAGATTGTCTTATCCTCAGAAACCTCCTGAGATTTCTTAAACTCTGTAATCTCAGCTTGCAAATTCCTTATGTGCAAAGCCATCATGAAGGACGAAAACACCGACGGATCATGACCCTCTCTCGCTTTGATAAGTGCGTCAATGTATTCGGCTTTGTCTTCCTTGAGTATCTTTGCGGGAATCAAACCTAATTCAAACTGCAGCTGATTCATCACGAGCCTGGCGGTCCGGCCGTTGCCGTCAACCCATGGATGGATTGTTAGCAAATCTAGATGAGAGTCAAAAGTGAAAAGATATTTGCCGTAAACTTCTTCCGATTTCAACAATTCTTTTCGTTTCTCGTTTACCTCAGAACACCACTTCTTCAGCCGGCCCTCGACTTTTGAGTAATTGATATATGACTTGCCCGACGCGCCGGCGCTGACATTGACCTTCCTAAGGTCCCCTTTTGAAGAATCAAAAGTTCCCAATGCGGTGTTATAGCTGCATCCTGTATTCTTTAGTACCACAACACTGATTTCCCAAAGCAACCCACGAGAGTAGTCTCTGTGATGTTTAGCAAACCGAATGCTCAGCTGATAAGCATTGTGCAGGTCCAGATTCATTAACACTTCAGATAGGTTGCGCTTCTTAGGCGGAATCCCTTCATCAAAAAAGAGCTGATTCTCGGCTTCAGTAACGGTCGAACCTTCAATCGCGGTTGATTGTGTGATGAGTGAATAGAGCGAAAATTTCGAATAATCAAACTGTTGCGCAATTCCGAGCCGGTCATGCTCCGACAATGTATCCATCAGTTCGCTTTTCATGAGTATGGAGTTGCCCGATTTGAAAGTAAGCGGGAGTATCGCTCCAGAATCGCCCAAATCTCAACTCGCCCGACCGTTCGTCTTTCACAATCGGACCGGTAAGCGGCAAGAAGAAAACCGAAAAGGAAAAAGCCTGACAACTCAACGTTAATCAGGCTTTCGAATCTTGGTGCCGTCGGTGAGACTCGAACTCACACGACTTTCGTCACCACCCCCTCAAGATGGCGTGTCTACCAATTTCACCACGACGGCTTAGCAATTAAATTTTTTGGTGCCTTCGATGAGACTCGAACTCATACGACTTTCGTCACCACCCCCTCAAGATGGCGTGTCTACCAATTTCACCACGAAGGCACTGTTTTCAACTCTTTCTTTCGTTTCCGTCTTCATCAGAACCGAAAGACGATATTCTACCTCGGAATTTGATTTTGTGCAGGCTTATTAGTGGAATCACTAGTATTAGTCGAAGGAACCGGGGATGCAGGCTGAGCCGGAGCCTTCTGTTCAGTCGTAACAGTAGACAGAACGCCGCCTGCAGCAGGAGCCTTACGAACCTGACCGCCGAAGGTCAGCGCTAAAGTAGCGCAGAAGAAAATGGTGGAAGCAACAGCAGTAGAACGGGAAAGGAAGTTAGCGCTTCCCGTGGCTCCGAAAAGAGAACCGGAGGCACCGCCGCCGAAGGCTGCGCCCATGTCGGCGCCTTTACCGTGCTGAAGCAGCACTAAAACAATGATTGCAACTGCAGAAATCACCTGCAGAACAACCGCAACCGTAATCAACAAATGCATAATAAATTGTATCCAGTTATTAAATCAGCCCTATTCCGCTGGCGGCCTGGGCAATGGCATAAAAATCCGCAGCTTTCAAAGAAGCTCCGCCGACCAGGCCTCCGTCAATGTCATTGCAGGCAAAAAGCTCTGCCGCATTGGACGGCTTGACGGATCCGCCGTAAATAATTCTGAGCGCGGAAGCAGCTTGAGAATCCCGAGATTCTACACTATCCCTCAGTTCGGCGTGAACTAATTGAGCTTGCTGAGGCGTGGCGGTTTTGCCCGTTCCGATGGCCCAAACAGGCTCGTATGCCACCGCTCCGGTAACCAAGGCTTCCGGTCCGATCGCATCGAGAACGGCATTGAGCTGCCCGATCACAACGTCGCTTGTCCGTCCGCTTTCACGCTCTTCCAGAGTTTCACCGACGCAGACGATCGGACGCAGTCCGTGTTCGATGGCAATCTTGGCTTTTGCCGCAACGATTTCATTCGTCTCGCCGTGATACTGTCTTCTCTCCGAATGTCCGACAATAACCCAGGGACATTTAACGTCAGCTAGCATCCCTGCGCTCACCTCTCCTGTAAAAGCACCGGATTCGTGAACGGAACAGTCCTGCGCACCGGCATTGATATCGAGTGCGCTTGTCAGAAATTTCTGCTGGAGATAGCGAATGTAGACAAAAGGCGGACACACGGCTAATTCGGTGCTCACGGGAGAAAAAGTTGTGAAAACGTTCGTCCATTGGTCAATGAAATCGACCGAGCCGTTCATCTTCCAATTGGCAATCACCAAACTTCTGCGCATCAGATAACTCCAATACTCTGTTGTAGAAACTAAATACCGAATTTTACTCGTAGTTTTACGACTCGGAGGATTTAATCCACACCACGGACTGCTCGCCGGCACCCTTTTTGCCGTCGTAGCCTTCCTGTGAATTGCCGGTGCGGTTGAGCCACTTTCTCGACGATCCGGAAAGATTCCAGCCGACCTCTCTGCCTTTCGATTGAATGCGTTCTTCCAGCTTCAGACCGAACGTTTCCGGATCATCCTTGAGTCCGGGCTTCTTGTCGTACAGCTGATACCCTTCGCGATATTGCAGCGGAGTCAGATTAGGCATCACGACATTGGCGCCGTAAGAAATGGCGGTTTCTCGGCCCTGAGGATCAAGAACCTGCATCGCAGTCGCCGCCGCAATATTGATATTGCCCATCACCAAACGCGTCACCGCAATCATGTTTAAAGAAAGCTGGAAAAGCTTTTTGTTTTCCGTTTGGCCCAAAGACTTCAGATCCCCGCCCTCGCTCATGAGGTAGGGGCCCATGCCGATCATGTCTGCTTCAAGCTTCTGGAACAAACGAATGTCCGAACACAAATCTTCCAGGGTCTGCCCCGGGATTCCGATCATCACGCCGGTACCGACCTGATATCCGCACTCTTTAAGCCACTGCAAGCACTGGAGACGATGCTCCAGATGTTTGGACTTCTTGTGAGGAACGTTATGAAGAAAATCAAAAAGTTCGTGATTAGAGCTTTCAAAGCGTGCGAGATAACGAAGATTCATGCGGTTGCCGCTGGCTTCCGCCCATTCTTCGTAGACTTCTTTCGTCTGATCTCCGAGACTCAAGGTAATGCCGAGACCATCCAGAAGGCTCTCTGAGACCGTCTTGCGATGAATCTCTCTTAGGCAGTCCGAGATAAAGGAAATAAACTTCGGATCGTTGCGCTCTCCGGCTTGAAGACAGATGCTTCCGTAGCCGTTTTCAGCCGCAAACATTGCCGCACCCAAGATTTCATCTTTGGTAAGCGTATAGCGGTGAACACCGTAGTTATCTTTGCGGATGCCGCAGTAACGGCAGTCAACCGTGCAGACGTTAGAGACTTCAATGAGTCCGCGGTAATAAACCTTATTGCCCATAAGCTCGGTGGTCTTCTTATAGGCAGCTTCCTGAAGCTTCTTGCAGTCTTCAGGTTCGGTCAGACCGAGCAGGAACACGATATCCTCATCGGATAAAGTTTCCTTCATCAGTACTTCATCGAGTGAGTTTCCGTTCAATTTCATTACTTTTTCTTGTCACAGTGCATCAGTGAATCGCTGCATTATGGCAAAGACATCTGAAGCAGTCATTACTAGTTTTCGCAACAAATTGAAAGACAAAACCGACGGTTTTAGCCGCCGGTTTTGTCATTAAGCTATCTCAGAATCAAAGGAAATTAGCCTTTGATGATGTCAGGATTGCCATCCTGCTGAGCAGCTTCTTCCTTCTTTTCCTTGTGTTCGGGCTTTTCAATCAAAGCCTTCATGGAAAGACGGATGCGATCTTTGTCATCGATCTCAAGAACCTTCACGCGAACGATCTGGCCTTCCTTGAGGTAGTCGCTGACCTGGTTGACGCGTTCATGCGCGATCTGGCTGATGTGCAGCAGACCGTCGCGGCCCGGCAGAACCTGAACGATAGCGCCGAAGTCGAGCAGTCTCTGAACCTTGCCTTCGTAAACCTTACCGACTTCAACAGTAGCGGCAAGTTCTTCAACACGACGGCGGGCTTCTGCACCGGCGGCTTCGTCAACGGAAGCGATGGTAACGGTACCGTCGTCTTCGATGTTGATTTGTGTACCGGTTTCTTCCGTCAGGGCACGAATCACAGCGCCGCCCTTGCCGATCACGTCACGGATCTTGTCCGGATTGATCTTGAAGGAAACCAGACGCGGAGCGTACGGAGAAAGTTCTGTCTTCGGACCTTCAACGGCTTCGTGCATCTTGCCGAGGATGTGCATACGGCCTTCCTTAGCCTGAGCCAGAGCGACCTGCATGATTTCCTTGCTGATGCCTTCAATCTTGATGTCCATCTGCAGAGCAGTCACGCCGTGATCGGTACCGGCAACCTTGAAGTCCATATCGCCGAGGTGGTCTTCGTCGCCGAGAATATCGGTCAGAACGGCAAACTTATTGCCTTCCTTGATCAGGCCCATGGCAACACCGGCCACGAAGTCTTTCAGAGGCACGCCGGCATCCAGCAGAGACAAGCAGCCGCCGCAGACGCTCGCCATAGAGGAAGAACCGTTGGATTCGCAGATTTCGGAAACCACACGCATGGTGTACTGGAAATCTTCTTCGTTCGGCAGAACGGCAGTTAGAGCGCGTTTAGCCAGACGGCCATGACCGATTTCGCGTCTCTTCGGAGAGCCGACGCGGCCGGTTTCACCGGTAGCAAACGGAGGCATGTTGTAGTGAAGCATGAAGCGTTCACGCTGTTCACCGGTCAGACCGTCAACGATCTGTTCGTCCTGTTTGGTGCCAAGAGTTGTGACAACAAGAGCCTGTGTTTCACCGCGGGTGAAGAGCGCAGAGCCGTGAGCGCGCGGAAGAACACCGGTACGGATTTCGATCGGACGAACAGTGCGAGTGTCGCGGCCGTCGATACGCGGTTCGCCGGAAAGGATCTTGCCGCGGACGTGGGCAGCTTCCATTTCAAAGAGAATGTTGGCGACTTCGTTTTCACCGATTTCAGCGAGTTCGCCGACTTCAACAGCAGCGTTAACTTTTTCATTGACGTCGTCATAGATCGCGCGCAGGCATTCGTTGCGGTCCTGTTTGCTGCGATGCTCGTAAGCTTCATGAATACGGTTGCCGACGATCTGATTGATGAGCGCAACAAGCTGCTGATTGCGTTCTGCAGGAGCCCAATCCCACAGCGGTTTACCGGCTTCTTCAACGAGTTCGTCGATGGCTTCGATAACAACCTGCATTTTTTCGTAGCCGAACATCACGGCGCCGAGCATGACTTCTTCAGAGAGCTGATCGGCTTCAGATTCAACCATCAGAACGGCACGTTCCGTACCGGCAACAACGAGGTCGAGCTTGGAATCTTTCATCTGAGAAAGGTTCGGGCACAGAACATATTCGTTGTTAATGTAGCCGACGCGGGCAGCAGCGATCGGGCCGTTAAATGGCACGCCGGAAACAGCCAGAGCTGCAGATGCTGCGATCATGGAAGGAATGTCCGGATCAACTTCGGGGTTCACGGAAAGGACGTGAATAATGATCTGAACTTCATTGAAGAAACCTTCCGGGAACAGCGGACGAATCGGACGGTCGATCAGGCGGGAAGTGAGCGTTTCTTTTTCGCTCGGACGGCCTTCACGCTTGAAGAAGCCTCCCGGAATACGGCCGGCAGCGTAAGTCTTTTCAATGTAATCAACGGTCAGAGGGAAGAAATCCTGACCCGGTTTAATTTCTTTCTTTGCAACAACAGTGGCTAATACGACAGTGTCGTCCATGTCGCAGATCACGGCGCCGGAGGCCTGGCGAGCGATTTCGCCGGTTTCAAGACGGACGTTGTGATCGCCGTACTTAAAGGACTTGACTACTTTATTGAACATCGTCATGTCGTTCTTTTCCTTATGTTTGGAACTGCACATTGCGGTATCTACGACTCGGCGGTCCTCACCGCCTTACGTACATACAGCAACGCGCGTACGTTCCGGTTTAAAAAATTCTTATCTGTAAAAACAAACACAGCGGTCAACGGTAACAAAACCGCGGACCGCTGCTCATCGGTATGCCGGTAAGATTACTTACGCAGGTTGAGGGCTTCGATCAAAGCCTTGTAAGCTGCGAGGTCACGACCCTTGAGGTAGTCAAGGAGCTTACGACGGCGGGAAACCATCTTCAAAAGACCGCGACGGCTGTGGTGGTCTTTCGGGTTAACTTTGAAGTGCTCTGTGAGTTCGTTGATACGAGCTGTCAGAAGAGCAACCTGAACCTGAGGAGATCCGGTATCACCCTTGGACTGAGCGAACTTCTCGATGATTTCAGCTTTTTGAGCAGTAGTCTGTGCCATTTTATTTTCCTTTGCCTTTCGGCGTTACGAGCGACTCCGACGGAAAATACGCCGGAGCGTGATTGAAACGAGTCGAGATTATATCTAAAAAATCCATTCTCCTCCTCGTTTTCCATCAGATCCTTAACTTTTAGTCACTGTTTTCTCTCATATCGTCGCCCATTACGGCAGGATCATTCAATGGCGACCCCTCTCCGTCCCGGTACTTTCTTGTTTTCTGAGGCTCTTTCAACGCTCTCGGCTTCTTCGGTTTGGGTGTCGGAAGCATCTTTGCCGCAATACCGAAATACCGTTCGACAGCTTCTCGATCATCCGGGTTGTCAATCAGCCACATCGGATTGACCGCTCCGTCAAAAAGCAGCTTTTGAGGCATTTCAGGATGCAGTGCTCTCATCTCTGCATTGGTTTTGACGAGAACTTCGTTGTCACACAGAAAGCCGACCGGCTTCTCGTTCACATAGAAACAGTATTCTCCGAACATTCTCTTTATTCGAACCTCTCCTAGCGGGTTGAGCATGTCCGCAATATAGGAAGCCATTTCTGCATCTGAAGCCATCTATATCTCCTTACAGCGACGGGCGCCAAAGCGCCCGTCTGTCAATCTACTCGTAAGTCAGCTCTTATGGAGTCGGCTCATGATCGAACTGAGGATTCTTGCGCTCTTCAACTTTAGCCAGCTTATTCAAAGCGTCTAAGTAAGCCTTAGCGGAAGCCGCCAGCACATCGGGGTCCGATCCGTTGCCGTTAACGACTCGGCCGCCAACAGACAAACGAACGGTCACTTCGCCCTGGGCTTCGGCACCCTTAGTCAGAGCGTTAATCGAGAAGAGCAGAAGTTCTGCTCCGCTCTTGGCGCAGCTTTCAATAGCCTGGAACGTCGCATCGACAGGACCGTTGCCTTCGGCACGTCCTACCCTTTGCTCTCCGTGGTCCATATAGGTCACTTCAGCTACCGGTGTCTTACCGGTTTGGCTTTCCTGCTTCAGAGAAACAAAAGAAATTTCCTGGGGCTGGATATTCTTAGCATCAAAGAGCGACTGAATATCTTCGTCAAAAATCTGAACTTTTCTATCGGCCAAATCTTTGAATCGGGCAAATGCGTCATCGATCTCGGCTTCGCTCTTTGTCGGAATGCCCAGCTCGCGCACACGCTGACGGAAAGCACTTCTGCCGGAGAGCTTGCCGAGCACCATACGATTGCTTGTCCAGCCCACATCTTCTGCGGTCATGATTTCGTAGGTTTCGCGATGCTTGATCACGCCGTCCTGATGAATGCCGGAAGCATGCGAGAAGGCATTTGAACCGACAACCGCTTTGTTCGGCTGGATGGGGAAACCGGTGACAGAAGATACGAGTTTTGAAGTCGGAACGAGCTGACGAGTGTTGATGTCAACGCCGAGCTTAAAGAAGTCATTACGGGTCTTAACCGCCATGACGACTTCTTCTAAAGCGCAGTTACCCGCTCTTTCGCCAAGACCGTTGATGGAGCACTCGATCTGACGAGCACCGCCGTGGACTACACCGGACAAGGAGTTGGCCACGGCAAGTCCGAGATCATTATGGCAGTGAACGGACCAAACGGCCTGATCGGAGTTATAGACGTGTTCACGCAAATCACGAACAAAAGCGCCGAACTCGGACGGAACTGCGTATCCGACGGTATCAGGAATATTGATCGTCGTTGCGCCTTCGCGAATCGCCGCTTCAATGATGCGGTAAAGGAATTCAGGCTGCGAGCGAGAAGCGTCTTCGCAAGAAAACTCGATATCGTCGGTGTATTCCTTTGCGATGCGAATGGCTTCAACAGCACGAAAGATTACCTGCTCCGGCGTCATGTTGAGCTTCTTCTCCATGTGAAGCGGAGAAGTTGCAATGAACGTATGTATGCGGCGTCTCGGAGCGGCGGCAATAGCCTCGCCGGCTTTTCTCACATCGGAAGGATTTGCTCGGGCAAGCGAACAAACCGTGGAGTTGCGAATCACCTTGGAAATTGCGCAGATGGATTCAAAGTCTCCGGGAGAGGCGGCAGCAAAACCTGCCTCAATCACATCAACACCCAGGAATTCAAGCTGCTTGGCGATACGGAGTTTGTCTTGCGGGCTCATGCTTGCGCCCGGACTTTGTTCTCCGTCACGAAGGGTTGTATCGAAAATAAAAAGCTTGTCTCTTGCAGTTGTCATTGTTGTATCTGGCCACAAAAATTGTTGAGATCTGAGCATCACTGAAATGCGGCATAAACGTCTCTGCCTTACCCATAGACAGCGATGCTTTCGAGCAAATGCATTCTCCTTGCCGGAGCCTCCTGCTGCATCCCCGATAGTGCCTGAAGAATTGCACCTTTTTTCGAGTGAAATCTGTTTTTTATTTTAGTTTGCTTGGGAGCTTAAAGCCCATACTTCCAAAAATAAATTACGGAAAAATCTTTAGTTATTAATCAAAGAGACTGATCACTCTGTCGAGAACTTCATCAATTAAATAATCGGGAGCCTTCTCTATCAATTGGCAATTTCTAACGGATAAATCAAGAGTTTGGATTTGATCGCAACGAACAATACCAGTTGTTTCTAGGCCTGTTCCTTGCAAAGTAACAGCGAAGCCGCAGTCTCTAGCCAGAGAGCCTCCTCCAGTGATCGGCGCAACACAAGCCACTCGCAATTGTTCATTGAAAATCTTTTTTGTAAGAATCAGTGCAGGCCTCCGTCCTTTTTGTTCATGTCCCAGAGAGGGATCAAAGTCAAGGAAAACAACGTCTCCTCGGTCAAAGAACTTTCTCATAAAATTTCTTCTCCAACGGGACGTTTTTTTGTCACCCAGTCACGGTCTTTGTCTAACTCAGCTTGTATTTTTTCTTGCTCTTTCAAGAGGTCAGAAAGGTTATATTTGGAAACCCTTCTTCTAGCAACCTTAGGTTCAATGATCAGACGCCCACTCTCTACTTTTATAACAACTTGTTCTCCAGCTCTCCGTCCCAAAATTTGAAGAAGTGCAGGAGAAAGGGCAAGCATGGTGGATCCGCCAACTTTTCGAAGTGTTAAAGTGGTCATTTTCAATACTCCTTTCTTATTAAATTATATCAAAATATAACTTTTATCGTAGTAAAAAACCCGAGTTTGACTCGGGTTTGTAGGTACGATAATCAGATTACTTGACCTGATCTGCAGGCTCGTCTAATTCCACTTCAGAGCGATGCGGAATAACCGGATTCGGCTGACCTGTGTACCAGAGGTAGAACTGATAAGCAAAACCGGAAAGTGCGTACAAGCAGAATAGGATAAAGACCATCAGAGCCGGATCCGTTGAAAGTACAAACAACAGAATCACCGCTGCGATCAGCACCCAGAAAGGAACGCTCTTACCGTAATGGAAGCTCTTGCCGGAGTAGAACGGTGCGTTGCAGACCATGGTAAGACCGGCATAAACCGTAATAACCATTGCGAGCCACGGCAGCCAGTCGCTGTTAACTGGCATTCTCTGGTCAACCGCAAGCCACACAAAACCTGCGACTAAAGCAGCGGCTGCAGGAGAAGGAAGACCCTGGAAGAAGCCCTTGTCAACAACATCCACGTTGGCATTGAAGCGAGCCAAGCGAAGTGCCGCACCGGCGCAATATACGAAGGCGGCAGCCCAGCCCAAGCGTCCTAAATCATGGAGAGCCCACTGGTAGACCACCATTGCCGGCGCCATACCGAAAGCACACATATCGGCTAAAGAGTCGAACTGGACACCGAAAGAGCTCTGAGTGTGAGTCAGACGGGCCACACGGCCGTCACATCCGTCCAGGATCATGGACACGAAAATCGCAATAGCGGCTTTTTCAAAGTCGCCTGCCATCGCAATGATGACGGCATAGAAGCCTGAGAACAAACTCGAAAGCGTAAACAGGTTCGGAAGCAGATAGATCCCCTTCTTGCGGACGGTCTCAATGCGTTCGCGAACGATGGCCTTCGGTGTCACGCGAGGATGCGGACGAAAATTCCGACGGGCATGAAACTGTTTGGCTTTATCTCGCTGTAAAGGCATTTAAGCGTTCTCCTTCTGATTAAGCCTGCTGCTGAGTCTTCTCTTCTGTCGTTTTTGTTTCGGCAGCAGGAGCAGCGTCAGCAGTTGCAGCAACTTCGGTCACTTCTACGGCTTCAACAGCGGGAGCTTCGACCGGAGTTTCCGGTTTTTCTTCTTCCTGAGGATTCAGGAGAGCAAGGACGGTGTCCGCTGCGCGAACCTTCTGGCCCACGAAAACGAGAACTTCAGAGTTGAGAGGAACGTAGACGTCGACACGGGAACCGAAACGGATAAAACCGAAGCGTTCGCCGCGAGTAACTTCCTGACCGATATGGAGATGACAGATAATGCGGCGGGCAATCAAGCCGGCGATCTGAACGCAGGTAATCACAGGGCCTTCATCAGACTTGATGATGATGGCGTTGCGTTCGTTTTCCATGCTGGCCTTATCGAGGTCGGCATTCAAGAATTTGCCGGGTTTGTAATAAATAGCCTCAACAGTACCCCCGATCGGGCTGCGGTTGGAGTGAATGTTGAACACATTCATGAAGGTCGAAATAAGAATTTCTTCCTTACCGGTGTAGGGATTCTCGACTTTTTGAACTTTGCAGATTCTTCCGTCAGCTCCTGAAAGAACGCTATGCGGAGTCTGACTGATCGCTCTAGGAGGATCACGGAAAAACTGTATGACAAAGACCAAAAGGACAAAGAAAATGAAGGAAATGAATCCTCCGATCAGCCACCATACTAACAGCGTAATAAAGATCGCGGCGCCGATGATTCCCCAACCTTCTTTAGCTAGGATGGGATATGAAGAATTTGATTTCAAACCTTTTCTCCTTAATAGGTTTATTTTTCGGAAAGGAGAAGGCGGACGGCCCTCCCCTTTTAACGGCCTATTTTAGACAAATTTCTTTGGATTAATACGTTTCAAGCCGTGAATGGTCGGTGAATGCAGAAAACTACTCGGCGCCTTCCGTCTTCAAGACAGCTGACACCGACATCGAGAGGTTGGATGTTCCAGCTTCAAAAACAGGTGTCTCCACAGTCTTAAACGCAGCGTTTGCACCCATAGCTCTGGCCGCAAATACTGCCCCCTCCGGTGCGAAATCAAACGAATTGAAATTCAGCTTTTCAATACGAAGAGCATCAGGCGCAACTTTCATTGCTACTGCGATGGATTCAGCCTTCTTATTTAAGGCATCGATCACATCTTTTGAGAGCTGATCCTGTGCTGCAGCTTTCGCTTCCTCACTTAGAGAATATGAAACGTTTTCAAGTGCTAGTTTTGCCTGCTGCCCGACCTGGACCAATGAGGCAACGCCGTTGACGTCTTCTGTCTCAACGATGATGTTTTGACGGGCTCGCCATCCTGTAATCACCGGAGCCTCCCCTTTCTTGGGATTAGTATAAATCGGCTGCGTGTAATATCCCCCGTTGCGGATCTTTGCAATTGATGAAAAATCTTTCACAGACTGCTGGGCCTCTGCCATGGTCTTATTGACTTCACTCTGCGCTGTAGCCAAGTCCTTGGCTTCAGACATTGTTGAGAAAACGATGCGGGCCTTGTCGTTTGGGAAACTCTTCTGAACGGTAACGGGCAGATTCATTTCCATCCCTTTAGGCGCAGGTTTGAGATAAAAATCTTCGGCATTTACGCCCATCGCAGCCGCGGCTAAAACAGTAGCAGTCATAATCTTTCTAAGCATTGTTGATTCCCGAAAGAAATAATTTAGACACCGCCACCCTATCACAGCATTGCCTGCCTTGTGACCCTTCGTGCTCATTAACGGAACTTTCTTTTCCATTAAGGTGAAAAGTTTTAGCTCGCAAAAATAGTGTAACCTTGGGTATTTTTCTTCGACTTTCTCGTCAGAGATTGATAGTTTTTTGAACTGTCATTCAGAAATATTTTGATGATTTATATGATTTGAGGAAAGTCCCGAGATGTTCGATGAAACGAACAAATACCGTGTTATTTCCCATCAGTTAGGGTCAAGCCTAACTGACAAATACCAATTGCGATTGTGGGAAGCCCACTTAAAATCACAAATAAGGAGAAAAAAGTGAGCAATCGTTCAGCAGTCTTTGGCGGTGCCGGCTTCATAGGCACCAACCTGGTTTATCAGCTCATTGAAGACGGACAACAAGTCTTCAATTTTGACAATCTTTCCGGTCTCGGAAACTTGCTCAATATTGCCGAGCTCATGCAGCAAAGCCGTCACAGCTTTGCTCGCTACGATATTTCCAATCCTGAGGAAATTCGTCAGGCGTTGCTCATGGCCGCTGCCGATACGATCTATTTCTGCATAACGCCTAAAAACCCGGAAGAAGAATCCAGTTTGGAAAATTTTCGTACATTCTTTGAAACGGTCAAAGAATGGCGAAACGGCATGGCCGACACTAAGCTGCACAAGATTGTCGTAGTTGTCTCCGAGCATTACAAGCTTTTAGGAACTTACGGCAAGATGTACGCCGGCTTGCTTAAATTATTGGACGGTTATGCATCAGACGGCCTTCCGATCAGCAGTTTACTCGTACCGCCCGCATTCGGACCTTTCCAACAGCCTGATAGTCCGATCTCCATGATCATTTATCGCGCGATTGAAGGTGAAACGATACCCGTTGTCAATCCAGAGGAAAAGGTTTCTGACCTCGTCTATGTCAAAGACGTGGTCGACGCCATTGTCCTAGTTGAAAAGAACGGTAAAATCGGGGGACACTATCATTTGACCGGACCCGCCTCCTCCATGTCAAATTTTGAAGCAGCTGACGTGATCTGCGAGAGTCTAAATGAAGCCCTACCGCCGCCGGTCGGTCGTTATCAGGCACTCATCGAAGAGGTTGCAACTTCCCCGGTTGCATCTGATATCTCTAAAGACGAGTCAACGCTTACAGTTCTCGGTTTACAAAACAAGACTTCTCTTGGAGAGGGTCTGAAAGAGACGGTGAGCTGGTATCTCAATAATCCTCGCTGGTACAACCAGTCCAGAACCCGTTTCTTCTATCTGTGGCAGAACCCAGAAACGGTTCTCAAAATTGCTTAACCAGTGACCTGAAGAACCGGTTTCACGCCTTCAACGATTAAGAACAAGCCTCTGCTGGCACCAAACCTCCGAGGCTTCTATCTAACTTCTAATCTTTTTAGTATTTAATCCTATGTAGCAGGGCCGAAAACTCCGGCCCTCTCCATTTCTTGGATGCTTACTTACCGACTTCCCGACCGGCAATCGTGCCGAAAATCAATGCATCGGGAACCGCATTACATCCGACACGGTTCGTCCCGTGGATACCGCCGGTAATTTCGCCTGCTGCGTAAAGACCGCGAATAGGCCTGCCGTTTTTATCGAGTACACGGGTGTCTTCGTCGATCGTCACGCCGCCCATTGTATGGTGTACAGACGGAGTCATGACAGAGGCATAGTACGGACCGCCGGGAAGCTTGTTTCCTTCCTCACAGCTCATACGGCCGAACTCATCACCCTTCTGTGTCTTGCAGAATTCGTTCCACTTCGCGACCGTACGCTTCAGATTATCCGGATTCATGCCAAGTTTTTTCGCCAGCTCGTCCAGCGTATCGGCCTTGAATGCTTTCTTCTGTTTAAGTAGGTCGGAAATCAAGATACCGTATGGCCCTCGTCCTTCTTTATCCTTTAACAATGTTTGTTCCGTACCAATAACATAGAAGACATGGTCAGGCTGGGCAAGGGCAGCCTTTGCAAGCACGTCTCTTCTGCCTTGTTCGTTTACGAAACGGTTGCCTTGCTTATTCACATAGATATTGGTCGACTCCACAATCTTATGGTTAGTTGCACCGGTTGCAGGATCAGTGGTCGGAAGAAGCTGGATATAGCCCATGTCCTTGAGTCCTGCCCCTGCCTTCACGGCCATATTAATACCGTCGCCGGTAATCGCAGGCATATTGGTCGTCTTGACTTGATTGTCCAGCTTTTTATCCCAAATTTCATCGTACTGATTGCGCATCTTCACATTTGCGCTAAAACCGCCAGTTGCCAAAATCACACCTTTAGAGGCATAAAGTGTGTAGTCTTTCCCGTCCGGTCCCGAAGCCTTAACTCCGACCACTGCTCCGTCTTTGGTAATTAAGGAACTTGCCGGCGTGCTCATCATGAAAGAGATCGGGAGTTTTTCTCCTTTGATGAGGTCAAGATACGTATCGATGTAGCCTACACCGGATTTGTAATTGCTTGCGCGGTGAGAACGCGGCCATAAAGCTCCGACAAATTGTGTCGGTTGTTTTTGCCAGACAAGGCCCATTCCGGCTAAAGTTTTTTGAATTGCCGGAGCCTCCTTTGTGAGCTTGTAAACGAGAGCTAAATTTGCCTTGTAATCTCCTGCTTTCCAGCTTTGAAGCGCATGGAGTTCGGGACTATCAAACAAGCTCTTTGAACCTGACTGTTTATAGGCATCCCATTGCTGTTTAACTTGACTGATCAGTTTTTCCTGAAGTTTATTTTTGGGTTTTTCACCCAGAAGATTCTCGATAGATTCTTTCTGACCTTCCGTCATAGAGATAGGTTTCTGGCCTTCAGGATCCGCTGCATTGAAGCAGCCGCCGGAAACAGAGGTATTGCCTCCGGCAAAATGAGCTTTCTCAACGACTATCACATTGAGGCCGCGCTGAGCTGCAGCTACTGCAGCGGAAAGGCCTGCACCGCCGGCACCGACAACAATGACGTCAGTCTTCTCTTCAACTTTTCCTCCGGCCTTTTTCGGCTGAGGAACTGCCTTCGCATAATCTTTGGGATTCAAACCAGCTTGTTTGAGGCAGTCCTGTACCGCTGCTTTGATAGCGAATGTCGTTAACGTTGCTCCGGCAACGTTGTTAACGTTGGTCGACTGATACTTGACAACGTCCTGAGGAACTTTGAGCTTCGGCAGATCGGCGACAGGGTGCGTCTCACTCCAATTGAGAACTTTTACATCCTCGATCTTGTTGTTAAGAATCCTAACTTGCACCGTAACATCACCGTTTCGTCCAAGAGTCGTTGCGGTATATGTACCGTCTTTAGCAAAAACAGCTGTTTGACTGCTGACCGCAAGCATAACAGCTGAAACAATAAGGCTCAATCTTAGCTTCATAATTTCTCCTTGAATGGTTGTTTCACTTAGTAAGCTTAATGGCTATACTCAAAATCAAGAAGCTTTAACTCCTGAATTACTTCTTAAAAAATGAGAATTAAATACTTAATGTGATGAAGCCAAGAGAAAATCTTTTATCGTGGCAAGTTTTTTTGACAACGGCCGTGACAAAAAACATATCCAAGACATCTATCGAACTGGATATGGATCTGAAAACTGTCTCAAGAATAGTAAAAGAGCTTGAATCTGATCTTGGCTTTATTCTTTTTGACCGCTCCTGTCGGCCTTTCAAACTAACGGAAGGCGCTGAAAAAATCTTGCCGTTAGCAAAAGAATTGCTCCGGACCAAAAACAAGATCGAATACAAAGTCCAGGATTTTCTCCTAAAGCCGACTGAGATTCGCTTGTCTTTACCGGTGAATATGACAAGAGACGATCTCTTCGAGTTGATGGATAAATACGCAAGCGCGCACCCAAATCTGAAGATACGGCTCCTCAATGATTGCGACCATAAGCACCTTTTAGATAATGAGACAGATGTTGCCATGCTTCCGTACCTGCCCCAAAACGATGAGGATGAAATGGTCCTCTTTGACGCCGGATTCAGCTACAACATGCTGCTTGCAAGTCCTGAGTACATTCGACGAAACGGAGCTCCCCAATCATTGGATGAACTAAAAGCTCACCCCTTAATTCTTAGAGAAAGCAGGATTTACCCCATTACAAAGACATTAGAGCACGGTGACGAAAGAATTAACCTGGATCCGGAATTTAAACTTCGTTATCTCGGAGATGCTTTCTCTTGTAAAACAGCCGCTCTCATGGGAGAAGGCATTGCGGTTGACCTTTCTCTCGCTTACTGCAAGGAAGAAATTGAGGAAAGCCGCTTAGTACCTCTTCTTCCGGGATGGCACAGACCAAAGTGGACAATGATTGTCGCCATTCGAAAAGAAGATGCAAAAGATAAGGCGGTCTGTGAATTTGCGCAATGGTTTGCGGATAGACAAAAAGAAGCATACCCGTCGCGTTGGAAGCCACTGTTTAACAAGTACCAAGTGACTCCCTGACCCTTCCGCAGAGGCGCCCTTCCGCCCACCAATTTAAAGACCGAGTGTTCTTAATTTTAGTTTTCCAGCTTCTTCGGAGCTTTATCGACCCAGCGATCGTCCTCGTCTTCTCCCAGGAACAGAGACTGGAAGCTTTGGGCCTTCATTGAAGGTGTGAAATCGAGTCCAGGCTGAACCAGAGCTTCAAATTTCGGATCGCTGATGGCTTTCAGAACAGACCACTTCACCGCCTTATTTAAAGTCTCGGCAACCCGGCGGCAACCGTCCTGCATGTTCTTAAGTCCGTCGGTGGGCGCGTTGTACACCACATCCAGTTTCATTGAGTGCCCGTTGGAGGAGAAAAGTTCCATGTTGATGCGCCAAGCTAAAAATGTCGGTTCTGCCTGAATCTTTACGCTGTCAATTAAGTTATAGATTTTGACCTTAGGATTTTTTTGATTCAGGATTCCGGCCTGATTCAAGTCAGACATCAAGGCATTGCGCCAATAATTAGAAAATGCTCCGTTGATTGTTTTAAATCCTTCCTGGCCGGGAATAGGAATATTGTTTCCGGCACATTCAAGATCCATCGCCTTAACCACGCGTACCTGTTCGACTGCGACATCTTTAACATCCAGCCGCTTCAAAATACGGGCATTCTGAGCCGTGACTTCATAAGGATAAGAAACGTAAGGCTCTGCAGTTTGACACCCTGCCATGACGAGTGCAGAACCTGCTAAGGCTACGGAAAAGAAAAGCTTTGGGATAGTTCTCATAAATCGGACCCTAATGTTTTCTGTAATTTTATTGGTTTCCGAGATTTTCGTCAGGGAACGAAGCAGGATTTTTGACTGCACGTTTTGGAACCACGATAGGCAAATGCTACTGAACCCAAATACAATGAACCCAGAATAAAGGAGTAAAAAATGTTTTTCCAGTGGTATCGCTACTGCTTCAGTAAATATTTTACGTTTCAGGGGCGCGCTTCTCGTACTGAATATTGGTCTTTCACTATTATCAATCTTCTGATTTTATGGGCATTCTGGTTCATATCTAAGCTTGTTGACATCCCGGAAGATGCAATGTCTGACGGGATACCTGTTTTTCCGAAAGATCCTATTCTCGCTTTGATTTTCGGAAGCCTTTATTTAATTTTTTGCATAGCGATTTTCTTTCCGTCCCTAGCGGTTACGGTTCGGCGTCTGCACGACAGAAACCACAGCGGATTTTGGGTCATTGCTCAGTTAATTCCGCTTCTTAATCTTGTAGTTTTGCTGATGCTGCTCTTGCCATCTTCTCCGTACCCGAATTATTATGGGCTTCGCGCGCCGAGATTCCCGGGAGAAAAGGTCCCCGAGGCCGGAGCAGATATTTACGGTCCGTACGGAACTGTCGCCTACAGACCACAATCCAATGGAGATGAAACAGTGACACAGCAAAATCAGAATACGCCGGCAAAAGGTTCCGTCATGGACGAAATCATGCACGAAAATCTTGCTAACGCCGACGCTCAGGCCGGCCTCGAAGACAGACCGGCCGCGGCCTCACCGTCCAAGAGCGAAACTCATCGTCCGATGAGAGGGGAAGAATCTTCCTTAGTCGCTCGTTTAAATAAGCTCTCAGGCAAATAACCGAGTTCTATGTACTTTTGGGCCGTCCTCCGTCAGGGCGGCCTTTTTTCTTGCATGTCCACAAGGCGGCAGAAACTGCAAGTCTTCAAGATAATTAGTTTGCGTCCCGGCAAGGATTCCGGTAAATTACCAGGCTAAAAATAACCCCTTCCATGTAGTTATCAGAACCTTACTCAGCATTAAAAATCGGTAAACGAATTCTGCAAACTAAACCGCCGTTCTTCCCTCTTTCCAGCACCAAGCTGCCATTGTGATTTTGAACGATTGAGCGGACTATTGATAAGCCGATACCAAGGCCGGAAGCTTTTCCGGACTTAAAAACCGAACCCATGCGTTCAAAATCGGAATCGGAAATGACAGCTCCATTATCTGAGATATCGACAAAGCAATGAGTTTCACCACTCGAAATCTTTATGAACACTTTTGGTTCATCGGCTTTCTGAGCCTTTAAAGCTTCTTTAGCGTTTTTAAGAAGATTAAAAACTGCAAGCTCAAACTCTAACGGTGCCAAGCTGCAAATCGGAGAACGAGGATCCTCTTCAAATTCAATTTGAAGAGGATAGTCCTGCAGAGTTGAGGTGAAATCTTTAACTGCTTCAGTCACAACCTCATTGACACTCAGAGGCGATTTTTTTAGTTTTTGCTCTTTGGCATAAGAACGAACAGAGGTCACTATTTCTTCGGCCTTGCGCGTTTGAAAAACGATCTTTATAAGCATCTCTGTAAGAAGCTCATCATCAACAGGGCCCGTTTTCTGAAGACGAAGCAGCCCTTCGGAATACGCCAAAATTGCTCCCAGCGGCTGCGGCAATTCATGGGCTATCATCGAACTCATATGATCGATCGTTGTAATTTTTTGAAGAGAGAGAAGCCGCGCCTCAGTTTCTCTCATCGCTCGGTCGGCATGAAATTTTTCTTTTAGGGTCTTGATGAGCTGTGCCGACCGTATTCTCAACTGAAAGTATAAAAAACCTGTGAATGTAAGCAGTCCTAACAAAAAGATAGTAAATACGAATACGGAAAAAGAATATTTCTGAAGAAAATCTCGGATAGTCCAGGGCTTGGCGCCTGAGAACTGAGCGATATTAAGCTGCTTAAAAACAGCATCCACCCTTGAAAGATCAGTTTGAACCGACCACGAGGCGCCGTCGGGAAGATGCGGCATAGCTAAGAGCGCGGCTACAAGGCGCTTAGTGAATGCAGGATCTGCCCCTCTTGTAGAGGAAAGCACCCAGTTGGGATAGGTACGAGTTGAACGATAACAAGGCTGTTCACTTACGATCGCTGCCGGTTTAACAGCGTTTGCGAGCTCAGGGTTGTCCATTAGCCGACTCTCCCAAAAGCAGCTAGGCAATGCCGCAACATCGGCACTTCCGTCCTTCAACGCCTTAAACAAATCGAGCGGCCGTTTGTATTGAAAATGAATGGAACTAAAAAATGCTGAGGGATCATAACCTGCGTAAGAAATTTCTCCGAGGGGAGCTACGTAACTATAAAAAGCATTCGGATCATTTGCGATAAACCTTTTGCCCTTCATCCCTGCGAGGGTATTGATTTTTGAGTCTTTAGCGACAAAAAATGTCGATCCGAGTTCATTACGATCCTGCTCGTTTGGTCCCGGTCGATAGATGACCAATTCTCTCACACCTTCTTCGCCTAATAATCTGGCAAATCCGGCCGAAGAAATAAAGTAATCAATCTGTTTGGTACGGATTAATTCCTTTAATTCTCCCAAAGCAATCGGACCTTTGAGTTCTATCGTCCTTGCGCCAAACTCTTTTTCCAAGTATTTAGCGGTCTCCTCAAAAAACAACTTCTGACTTGCCGCCATAGCTCCTGTTCCTATCCCGATAACGTATTCAGCAGAGGCCGTACACCCCGAGAGATAAAGCAACAGGAACATCGAAATAATCAATCGTTTCATAAACAGCCGTCCATGTTTTTTCGTGCTCATCATCTCACGGACAAACCGTTTTAGTCCTCAGGATTTTCACGGTTTTCACTACTTAAGTACCGGGCACTTAAGTGAGCTGTTCATTAATCTTTTCTGCAGATGGTTTTTTGCATTTTCTCACCTAGTTGATTTTCAAGGAGAAATTCAGCATGAGTATCAAAATAATCAAAAGTGCCGCTGCAATCACTTGTTTAACGGCAATGTCGGCAGCCGCAGCCAGTTCAGTTTCCGTTTATGGCGTCATTGATACCGGATTCGGCGTCTCCAAAGGCAAAGGACAAGCCGCCAAAGTGCAGGCTATTTCCGGGGGCAACGCTGCCAGCCGGTGGGGTTTAAAAGGACAAGAGGACCTCGGGGGAGGCAATTACGTTAAATTCGTTCTGGAACAAGGCCTCAAGATTAACAACGGCGAGGGACAAACTTCCGGAGTTCTTTTCGACAGGGACTCTCTTCTCATTATCGGAGGCCGTTGGGGCGAACTCGGTTTGGGACGTTCCGGGTCTCTTATGGGAACGACCGGATATTTTGGACAATTCCCAAAGATGAGTGCAAACCCGATGGCCTGCAACTATCTTGACGCAGCGTTAATCGGTTCGTTAGTTAACTCGGGAATGCTCAACAATTCAGTCACATACCAAGTTAAGCCGACAAACACCCTTACGCTCACGGCGCAGTATTCAAACGGCATTTCAACTGACGAAGCCAAGTGGGCCAAAAACAACCACTACTATGGCTTGTCTGCTCAGTATAAAAATAAGGGATTTAATTTAGGAACCATTTTTACGGTCATTGATTATCGTCAAAGCGGAGCCAATAACGGAGCAGACTCTGATCCGACCTACAATCTCTTCTTTGCTGTAAATCAAACTTTTGATCAAACCCGTGTCCATTTTGATTATCAACTCGTTTGGAATTCCAGAAGTCTTGGGGGAGGCCCGAATGCGTTCTATGCGAAAGATTTAGGTTTCGGTTCTACCGCTGCGGTCAAAGGCAGCAAAAAAGGCTTCCGCTCAGACACATTTGTCATCGGTGCTAGTACACCGTTGGCCGGCGGCAGGATTTTTGGTGCCTTCAAATGGAATGTGGGAAAATGGCAGGGAACCAGTGCGAAGAAAGATGCTGACCGTGACGGCAACCGTTGGGTTGCTTCTCTGAAGTATCAATATCCGCTTTCAAAGCGAACATTGGTTTATGCATTAGGCACTTATGCTCGGGGAACGGGAATGTTCAACAAAGCACAAGCCAAAGCAACTCGTCTTCTAACGGCTTTTGGAGTCCAGCATAATTTCTGACACTGCAGGAACGTGAGTCCGGGGAAATGAAATGAACAGCCAGTACAAGGAAAAAGCAGTGATTCGAATCGTAGACGATGACGAGGGCTTCGGCGATGCGATTCGATTTATGCTCAAAACCGACGGATGGCTGGTTTCTTATTACTCCGAAACCGGGACTTTCCTTAAAAAGGATGATCTCGACGTTCCCGGGTGCATTATCCTGGATTATCAGATGCCGCTCGTCAATGGCTTGGAATTTCAAGACATTTTGGCCCATAGAGGTTATAGGCAGCCGATTATTTTTTTGACGGCTCATGCTGATGTAGATATGGCTATCTCTGCTTTCCGCAGCGGAGCCGCAGATATTTTGAAAAAACCTGTTTCATCAGAAATTTTATTAGAAGCCGTTGAGCGAGCAGTCGAAAGAGATTTTGCATTCCGTCAGAAAGATTTCCGCATTGTGCGCTATCAAGAGTTTTACGATGCTCTCACACAGAGAGAAAAGCAAATCCTCAACAGCGTCAATGCCGGGTTGATGAACTACCAAATTGCACAGCGGCTTGGTTTAAGCGAACGAACGGTAGAGACTCATCGGGCCAACGCCTATAAAAAAGTAGGTGTCAAGGACCTTCAGCAGCTCAAAGAGTTTCTTTCACACGTCGATATTTAACCGGAGCGGTTTGCCGAATCGGCTGACCTACCTCCTCATTCCTTGATTTAACCGCCCGTGACCTTGTCACTGGTTAGGAGAGATTTTGCCCTTTACAACGCTACCTCTCATTTTTTCAAAGCAATAGTTTTCGAATTCAGTCTTTCAATTATCAAATTTCACTTAAAAGAGGCAACACTATGACACTTAGCAGAAGAAGTCTTTTTAAATATGTCGGCGCCGGTACAGCTGCCCTCACCTCTGTTCCTGTTCTTGCTCAGGAAAAGTCTCCGAAGAATCCATACCTTCCAGAAGTTTGGGATGAAAATTATGACGTTGTTGTCGTAGGCGGAGGCGGAGCCGGGATGGCTGCAGCTCTTCTCGCCTCCCAAAACGGAGCCAAGCCCGTCATTATCGAAAGATTGCCTTTTGCCGGCGGTAATACCATGGCCGCTCAAGGTCAGATTAATGCTGCGGACCCGGTTCGCCAACCGAAACAAAATATTGAAGATTCTCCGGCTAAGCACGCCGCCCAAACATTGGCCGCCGGAGATTTCAGAGGTGATCCCGCACGCGTTAAGGTGCTCTGTGACAACGCCTATAGCGTAATCACTTGGCTGGAGGGCCTCGGAATGGAGTTTAAGCCGACTGTCCACCAAATGTTCGGAGGACTTTATCCTCGCGCTCACTCTCCCGCTGTACCGAAAGGTATCGGCTATACAGGCGTATTAAGCAAAGCTCTCAAGGAACGAAACGTTCCGTTTAAATTAGGATACTCCGTCGTTGAGATCTACCGTGAACAGCCTTGGTCCGGCGATGTGATCGGGGTCAAACTACAAAACAGCAAGGGCCACACCCTTAACATCAAAGCGAATAAAGCTGTGGTCTTAGCTGCCGGCGGTTTCTCGGGCAATCAATACCTCAGAGAGCTGCATGATCCGAGAACCGCGGGGCTCGGTACGGATAACCTTCCCGGCCACACCGGGGACGTAATGCTGGCTGCCAACCGCATTGGGGGCTACTTGGTCGGGATGGATTTCATCCAATCTACTCCGGGCGCCCCTGCAGGCAAAAAACTAAAAATCATTTTGAACTCCAACGTTGACGGTTCCATCTATGTAGACAAACGAGGAAATCGTATTGTCGATGAAGGCGCACGCCGTGACGTGATTCGCGATGCGGTTCTCGGCACACCTGAACGGTATGCCTATACAGTTGTGGACAACAACCAATACAACTCTTATAACAGCGCAGTTCATGATGCCGTGGAACGCGGAATTGCGATTGACGAAGCTTGGACCGCACCGACAATTAAAGAACTAGCCAAGAAAATGGGGGTTGACCCAGAAGGTCTTCAAAAAACTATTGATCGCTATAACAACGTCCTTATTAAGAATAAAGAAGACCCGGACTTCCATAAGGCTCCTCGGAATCTGACCCGAAAAATTGCTCAGGGTCCCTTCTGGGCTTGTTATACCGGAATGACAGTCCACCACACGATGGGCGGCCTCAATACCAACACCAAAGCGCAGGTTCTGGATGCAACAGGAACTCCGATTCCGCGTCTGTATGCTGCCGGTGAAATCACAGGAGGTATTCACGGTACCAACCGCGTGGGCGGTAATGCGCTTCTGGACGTATTCGTTTTCGGAAGAATTGCCGGAGAGAACGCAGCTAAAGAAAGCTCGCGCTAGCCGATCGGTTATATCCGATAACAACGAAATAACTTGAACTTTAATTAGGATCCGGAAGATTCTTGAGAATTTAAGAAAGAGTTGTTTTGTTGAAAACCACTGTCCCAAATAACCGCTCGAAGGCAAAGCCATCATGACCCCTCAAACCATTAAGAGAAGATCAGTCTTAAAAGGAATCCTAGGTACCCTCTCCCTTCCTTCAACAGCCTTTGTTAAGTCAGCTGCAGCCGAGAAAACTTCATTAGACGAGTGGATCGGTTATTCAATATGCGATAACTGCAATCAGGTTCCGTCCTGTGGAATAAAATTTAAAGCTTGCGGAAACATCATTCAGTCCATCGGCAATTGGAGTGAAAATCCTCGGCATGTTCTCTGCTCCAAAGGCCTTTCCACACTACAGAGGCTCTACAACCCGAACCGTCTGCTCTACCCGATGAAACGGACCAATCCTAAAGGCAGCGACGATCCGGGATTTGTGCGCTGCAGCTGGGATGAAGCTTATCGTATTATTGTCGAAAATCTCACCAGAATTAAAGCTAAAGACGGAGCTGATTCTGTGATGTTTTATATCGGCGATCCTAAGGAGCCGCGTCCGCCGATTATGCGTCTTGCTCGCTACTTTGGCTCAGTTCACCTCGGTACTGAGTCCTCGGTCGCTTGTCGGGCGGCTTGTATGCAGGCTGAAATCCTCACGTGGGGACGTCCGTCTCAGGGATCCATGCCGAATGTAAAAACTAAATCTTTTATGGTCCTTGCCTCCAACGTCTGGTCGCGCCCGCTTGGATGGTGGCAATCTCTGACCGCAGCCAAAAAACGCGGCTGCAAGATTATCGTGATTGATACCCGAAACACGAAAACCGCGCAGTTTGCCGATATCCATCTAGCACCAAAAGTGGGAACAGATGCTGCACTCGCTATGGGCATCATCCGTGTTCTTGTCAAAGAAAATCTTTATGACAAAGCCTTTGTCGATAAATGGTGCCACGGCTTTGAAGAACTTAAAAACTATTGTGAGTCTTTTACCCCAGAGCGTACGGAGGAAATTACCGGAGTACCGGCTCAAAAGATCATTGATGCAGCCCGCATGTACGCCGACGGTCCCGGCTCATTTTCTCTGACATCTCAGAGCCTGACCCATAATACCAACGGCGTCAACAATGCTCGAGCCTTACTTCTCATTCCGTGTATTCTCGGTTATATCGATGTTCCCGGCGGTGTTAGTTTTCCGCTTTCACCGAAAGGGCTTCAGGCCTGCGGGATGGGGCTGCAGCCTAAATTCTATGAGGCCAAGTGGTGGAACGCCAAAGCTCAGAAGGACAGACGTCTTGACAAAGACTTTGTTCCGCTTTGGCATGACATGATGATCATGTACAACCCGAATCATCTCCCGGAATACATTGATGCAGGCAAAATCAAAGCCTTCTGCGGCTGGGGTTTCAATTTATTCATTTGGCCGCAGCCTCAGCAGTATCAAGAAGCTTTAAAGAAACTCGATTTCGCTTTCTGCACCGACTACTTCTATCGAAAAGAAAGCCACAGAGATATGGATCTCATCCTTCCGGCGGCGATGAATTTTGAACGCTTTGCTCCCTTCGGAGTCTACGGATCAAAATTTGCTCCGCGAACTCCGGTTAAGCCGCTGGGTGAGGCCAAAGAAGACTGGAGAATTGCACTGGAACTCGGATGTATCCTGGACGATCCGAAGCACTTTTTCAACGGAGACCCAGTTAAAGCGTGCAACGCCATTCTCAAAGAGTGGGGTGCAGAGTACGAAGCCGCAGTGGCTGCTTTGCCTCAGGTTTCCTCGCTGGAATGCAGAAAGAACGAACCGAAAAAATATGAAAAAGGGCTGCTTAGACCAGATGGACAAGCCGGCTTTAATACTCCTACGGGCAAGATCGAGCTCTTCTCAACACGATGTGCAAAATTTGGTTTCGACGGTCTGCCTGTCTATAAACCGATGATGGAGCCAGACGGCCGTTTCAATCTAAGAATGATCAACGGAGCACGCAAGCCATACATCACGCACTCTAAAACCCGTTCGGATGCTCCTTATTTATTAGAACTCGAAGCGTGCAGCACGATTACTATGCATCCGAAGGATGCTTCTGCGAGGGGTTTGGCAGACGGAGATCGTGTCGAAATTTTCAGTCCCTTCGGAGGGCCGGTGAAGGCAAATTTAGAAGTATCCATTTTGGTTCCCCCTGGAACAATAGACGCTCAGTACGGTTGGAAAGGTGAAGAAGACACGCAAAGACTCGTTCCGAGACAATGGGATCCCCTCTCCGGATATGCGCCGTATTTTGAAGTCAATGTAGAAGTTAGAAAAGTCGGGAGCCAAAAATGAGTCGAATGGGAATTATTGTCAATGTCGATGAATGCATCGGCTGCCACGCCTGTTTCATTGCCTGTAAGCAGGAGAACCAAGTCTCCCCGAATATTCAATGGAATCGGATCCGTAAGGTTGAAAATAGAGAAAAAAACATCATTAATTATTTTCGTGCCTCGTGCCAGCACTGCGAGGATCCGGCCTGTCTAAAAGTTTGTCCGATGAAGGCGGTTTACAAAGGACCTCACGGAGAGATTCTGATTGATCAGGATAAATGCATTGCCTGCAAAGCATGCTTAGCCGCTTGCCCCTATGGAATGCCGATGTTCAATGATCAGAAACTGACAAGTTATTTCGGTGAAAAACAGCCTTTATTCTCACCGTCTAATCCTCCGACCAAAAACGCCCAACCTGGAAAAGCAGAACACTGTACGCTATGTTCTCATCGTCTGGCTAAAGGCAAAGAACCGGCTTGTGTGGAAATCTGTCCGGCAAAAGCGCTGACTTTAGTCGATTTTGACGCGCCTACTGAAAAACAGAAGGCGCTGCTGGCTAAAGCAGTTTCATTAAAGGCCGGAGTAAACACTAAGCCTAAAGTTCGCTACATCTGCAGCAATATGGATTTCAGAGAAGTTGCCCTGAAGTAGCTTTCAAATACTGGGAAATTATTGAGACTTTAATTTGGGCTGCTGCAAAACCGGGGGCCAGGCTTTGCATCAGCCCATTATTTACTCGTCAGGATATACCTGATCGTCGTGGTTAACACGATTCGATCCGAATACCACCTTCACCGCATCTCTAAGATTATCCACTCCGATAATTTCAACGCCGGGAATATCTGCCGCTTTGTTCTTAAGCGGAACAATGATTCTTGTGAAGCCAAGCTTGGAAGCTTCTTTGATACGTTCCTGTCCTCTGGAGACCGGCCTAATCTCACCGCCCAAGCCCACTTCTCCGAAAATCGCGGTCTTACTGCTCACCGCCTGATTCGTCATCGAAGAAACAATTGCGATAAGCACAGCTAAGTCGCTGGCCGTTTCACTGATTTTGATACCGCCGACTGCGTTTAGAAAAACATCCTGATCATAAGTGGAAAGCGTCACATGACGATGCAAAATTGCAAGAAGCATCGTGAGACGCTGGGCATCGGTACCAACGGTCAGGCGTTTGGGATTGGGGAGCATGGATTTGTCCACCAAAGCTTGAATCTCGATAAGGATCGGGCGCGTACCCTCTAAATTAATAAAGGTCACGCTTCCCGCCACTCCTTCTCTTCTTTCTGCCAGAAAAAGAGCCGAAGGATTTCTTACGCCGCGCAACCCCTTGTCTGTCATCCCGAAAACACCGATTTCGTTGACAGAACCGAAACGATTTTTACACGCGCGAAGAATACGGTAATTCGACTCCGGATCCCCTTCAAAATAAAGAACAGTATCAACCATGTGTTCCAAGACGCGAGGGCCAGCCATAGCGCCCTCTTTTGTGACGTGTCCGACGAAGATAACGCCGATGCCCTTTCGTTTGGCAATTCTCGTCAGCCGCGCTGCACATTCTTTAACCTGAGAAACAGACCCCGGCGCCGCACTTAAATCTTCGGAGAAAAGTGTTTGGATCGAGTCAATCACAACCCACTGGGGACTAGTTTCTTCAATGATCGCTTCAATTTTTTCAAGCTGAATTTCGCTGATAAATTTGAGACCTTTAGTATTAACGCCGAGACGCTGAGCGCGAAGCGCAACCTGAGTCGGACTTTCTTCACCGCTCGCATAAAGGCAAACCTGACCCAAAGCAACCATTTTGCACATTGCTTGGAGCAGCAAGGTCGATTTTCCGATCCCGGGGTCACCGCCAATTAGCACGACGGAGCCTGGAACAAAGCCTCCACCCAGCGCCCTTTCGAGTTCGCTGAAGCCGATTAAGATTCTCGGGCTCTCCTTTGCTTCAATTTCTGATAAATCGAGAATATCGCTGGTCCCGGCAAGGGCTGTCCTGCCTCTTGCCGAGGAAGTTGCAGCGGCCTGTTCTGCCCGCGCATAACGATTAGAAGACTCCGCTTCGATTCGGAATTCTTTCATCGTGTTGTAGGCTTTACAGGATGGACACTGTCCGAACCATTTCGGAGCATCGTATCCGCACTCTGAACACACCCATGCGGTTTTCGTTTTGGATTTGCTTGCCATATCTATTCTCGAACAATTCGGCTCTATTCTAAAGACTCTAATCTAACCAACAGTGCGACGGTTTACGCCGCAACATCAATTCTTGTCGATAAAATAATCACCTAATCAAAAATACATCGTGAAAAAACGATCCTTTACGGTCACACCAAGGTGCGGGCCAGATCTTTCATTCTTCAAAAATAAGGTTCGGAGTAAAATTCAGGTTCAAGATATTTCGAGTAAGCAATAAATGGCAAACCCCTCTATCTCTTTTACCGACAGGTACAGTTCGACGCTCCAGCCGCTGCTCCTGTTGTCTACGGACTACTTGGCTATTATTATTGCCGAGTGGTGCGCCGTCGGAGGCAGGGACATTGTTTTAGAGTTACTCGGAAGAAAGAACGATTGGTTCGAGCTGAACAATTTTTATTTCTACTTGTTTGTACCCCTCATTTTCATGGTTTTCCTCCATTGGGGCAGAACCTATATTCGTTTGCTTTCTATTGGAGAGATGATTCGGAGAACTTTCTACTCCGTAATCTATGCCATTGTCGTCTCTATTGTCGTTTTATTTATCGCCGGCAAAGCTCCTGTCGTTTCGCGCCTTTTCATTGCATTCTTAGGCTGTTTTGTTTTCGTTTTTGTTTGCGGCTCTCGCCTTCTTGTTCGTTACCTCTGTAACCGTGCCAATATCCTTTTAGAACCGACGATCATCATCGGATCCGACGACACTGCAAAACGCGTCTTGAACTATTCCGCGACAAACTCCTTTTTTGGAATCAAAGTCGTAGGAATTATCGATGATAAAACTTCTGGGACCGCCCTCGAAGGGAAATACCCCCGGCTCGGCTCTACGGACAAGGCTGCAAGAATTATTCTTCGGACAGGAGTACAAAACATCCTGATCCTGGCCCCGAGAATGGACAAACGGCGGCTTTACACGCTTATTGATGAAATTTTTCCTCTGGTTAAGAATATTTCCTTCGTACCGGAAACGGAGGAGCTGCCTGTATCCAATATGGAAATGCACAGACTGTATTCTGAAAATCTTGTCGTCATTTCCGTTAAAAATAATCTCTCACGGTGGTACAACCAATTCTTTAAGAGAGCATTCGATCTATCGGTCGCAACCGTCGGGACGATTGCGATTTCACCGATTCTTTTAGGGATCGCCATTGCCATCAAAGCCTCAAGTCCGGGACCGGCCTTTTACGCTCATCGGCGTATCGGTAAAGACGGTATTTATTTCAACTGTTATAAATTCCGCTCAATGGTGGTCGACTCCGACAGGCGCTTACAAGAATATTTACGTGCCAACCCTGAAGCGGCAAAAGAGTGGGAAGAGACGCATAAACTCAAGCATGATCCGAGAGTGACTAAGATCGGAGCATTCCTTCGTAAAACTTCGCTTGATGAATTGCCTCAGCTTTTTAATGTCATTCGCGGTCAAATGAGTCTTGTCGGCCCAAGGCCTATCGTGGATGAGGAAGTCATTAAATATGACGTCTTCTTTTCCGATTACACAATGGTTAGACCCGGGATGACAGGCTTATGGCAGACAAGCGGTCGAAGTGATACCTCCTACAGTCGCCGAGTCCGATTGGATGCATGGTATGTGCGCAATTGGAACATCTGGCTGGACATCAGTCTACTGGTTAAGACTGTGAGAGTTGTCCTATCCTCCCACTCCGGAGCTTATTGATCTCGACTGGAAGATTAGATAAACAATGAAATTTTTAGTCACCGGCGGCGCGGGTTTTATCGGCTCCTGCTTTATCCTTCAAAGGATTGCAAACGGAGATTCCGTTCTTAATCTCGATAAGCTAACTTACGCAGGCAATCCTGAAAACTTGTCCTCAATAGCCGATCATCCAAATTATTATTTTGTCCAAGGAGATATTGCCGACAAGTCTTCGACCGCAAAAATATTCCGCGACTTCAAACCGGAGTTTGTCGTTAACTTTGCAGCAGAAAGCCACGTAGATCGCTCTATCTTGGAGCCGGAAGCCTTCCTTCAAACCAATGTCATTGGCACTACCCGTCTACTCTCTTCGGCCTTGGACTACTGGAATCATTTGTGCAAAGCCGGAAAGGACAGTTTTAGATTTCTTCATGTTTCCACCGATGAAGTGTTTGGTTCACTTGGTAAGAAAGATCCCTCATTCACGGAATCGAGTCCTTACAGACCTAACAGCCCCTACTCTGCTTCCAAAGCGTCCGCAGATCATTTCGTCCGTGCTTTTAATCGGACCTATGGCCTACCGACGTTAATAACGCATTGCTCTAATAATTACGGCCCTCGGCAGTACCCTGAAAAACTAATTCCACTTATGGTATTAAATGCTGTCGCAGGTAAAGAACTTCCTGTTTACGGTGACGGGGCGAATATTCGGGACTGGATCCATGTTGAAGATCATTGTTCTGCTATTGATCTTGTTGTCAGGAACTCAGCTCCCGGAGCTGTGTATAACATCGGAGGAAATTCAGAGTTTTCAAACTTAGAGATTGTTCGGGCAATTACTGAAATCCTTGATGGGGTAAATCCAAGAAAAGACGGCTGTTCGTACTTCGATCAGATTCGTTTCGTTAAGGATAGGCCCGGTCATGATTTTCGTTATGCCATAAACAGCAAAAAAATATTTAAAGAACTTGGCTGGAAACCTTCTTACTCCTTCCAAGCCGGACTCAGAGAGACTGTGCTCTGGTACCTGAATAATCCGGAGTGGATTAAGAACGTCAAAAATAAGCACTACAGTGACTGGATGAAATTAAATTATGAAGACCAGCGTTCAAGGAGCGACTAATCTTCTCGGACTCTCCGCCGGTCTTTAGGATTTCTTGCTTACTAATTATGAGAATCAAACATTTCGAGATTGAAGGTTTAATTGAATTTTTTCCCGACATCCATAAGGATGACCGCGGGTGTTTTGTCGAAACATGGCAGGAAACTCGTTATCAAAAACTTGGTATTTCCAGTCATTTCGTTCAAGACAACTTTTCTTTTTCATCCTATGGAACGTTAAGAGGACTGCATTTTCAGAAAAAATATCCGCAAGGGAAGCTCATTACCGCTATAGAGGGCGAAGTCTTTGACGTCGCTGTAGATTTAAGAAGAAGTTCTCCGACCTTTGGAAGATGGCAAAGCGTTGTTTTAAACGGGATAGACAAAAACCAACTTTGGATTCCTCCTGGGTTTGCCCATGGTTTTTTCGTTTTAAGTCCTAAAGCCTTAGTCACCTATAAATGCACTGACTTTTATCATCCCAGCGATGAGGGATGCATTAAATGGAATGATTCGGATGTCGGAATTGATTGGCCAATAAATATAAATCCAACACTAAGCCCCAAGGACGCTTGCGCCCCGTCCTTTCGAACCTTCACCTCAGGTTTAGTCTCATGAAGATATTGATTACGGGGTCAACCGGTTTGCTTGGGAGAGAGCTTGTCAAAAAATTCAACCGACACTCGCTTCTCCTCCCGTCTTCAAACGAACTTAACGTCACAAGTGCAGCCCAGGTCTATCGTTTTTGTCGGGAGAACAAACCCGACGTCATTATCCATAGTGCTGCTTATACAAATGTAGATGCCTGTGAGATAAAGCCTGAACTTGCTTTCGCTGTAAATGCAGATGGCAGTAAAAACATAGCTCAAGCCGCTTGCGAGTCAGGTGCCAGGCTCGTTGGAATTTCAAGTGATTATGTTTTTGACGGAAAGCTTAACAGGCCTTACAGCGAATACGATGTCCCCTTTTGCCCCTTGTCCGTTTACGGCCAAAGTAAACTGTTAGGCGAGCAAAACATTCAAAACAGCTGCGATAACTGGGTGATAGTGAGGGTTAGCTGGCTTTATGGTGAGGGCGGTAAAAACTTTGTCTCGACAATGCTTAAAGCCGCTAGAAGCGGCTTGCCTGAAATAAAGGTCGTAAATGATCAAATCGGGAATCCAACGAGCACGGTTTCTGCAGCTGCTGCGATTGAAAGACTTCTTGAAACTGATTT